>TARA_R110001583_G_scaffold2660_5_pt1 | contig 21011 bp, 15 predicted proteins | sample TARA_R110001583 | Tara Oceans TARA_R110001583 (sample SAMEA4398432) | marine metagenome | biome: Polar Biome; feature: [MES] marine water layer (ENVO:01000295) within the mesopelagic zone...; material: water (ENVO:00002006), including particulate matter (ENVO:01000060) such as...... | reverse complement strand
ACGAAGTCTTATCGAAGACTACCAGACTAGTGATCAAGAGCAGGATATTCGCCGCAAAGGTCTCAAAGAATACGTCACAATGCATGAGTACTGGGACTTTCGTGACAAGAAGTTGTACCACATACACATGGGAACAAAGCAGATAGTCATGGAGACAGATGCTCCATATGGCAACCCATACGATCAACTGTGCTTTCACAGCGGTGTTGGTCGTATCAGAGGAATCCCAGATGCTACTTTGATAGCTCCACTGCAGCAAGACATCAACGAACTGGTCAGTGCTCGTCGTGAGATTGTTCGTCGTTTACCAAGACGGATGTTCTACGACAAGGCGATGTTTCCTAACGAAGAAGATGCTTCAAGATTTATGAATGCTGCAACTTGGGAGCCAGTTCCAGTTGAGACAGACGGTCAGTCTCTTGTGGGCGATATGATCTTTGTTACTCCAGAGATGCCTACTACTTTTGACTTTAACAACCATCTGGGTCAAGCTTCATCGCACATTAAAAACATTGCAGGTATGGCTGACTTCCAACGTGGGGAAGTCAAGAACATCCGTACAGCGGCGGAAGCCAACATGATACAAATGTCGATCCAAGGCAGGATGCAGGTTCGCACCAGGCTGTTGGTCAAGTTTATACAGCGTGGATTTGACAAGGCTGCAGAAATCACTCGATGGTGTCTGTCAAACCCAGAGGCATCAGGCATAGACATGGCGATGCTTGCTATGCAGACCCAGCTTGACGCTACCCCTGACCTGCTTGCAAAAGACTTTCTTGAGAACATGCCTAAGTTCAGGGTGCTTCCGTTCAGTCCTTTGATGGAGGACAGGGTGGTCAGAAGACAGCAACTTGTAGAGCTACTAGGCTCACTCGCACAGACACCTTCAGGAGAAGAAGTGGACTGGAGAGAGATAACGAAAGAACTAGTAGAAATGTTCAACATCCGACCATCAATAATGAAAGAAGAAGGCGAACAGGAAGAACCAATACCAGAACAAATGCCGCCGATGGGTGGCGTACCATTTCCAGGAGCATAACATGCCTAACTACTACGGTAACGAAGACAACCCTCACAAGAAGTCTAAGAAAGAATCCATATCAATCATACTTCTTGGCGCACCAGACCGTATGAAAGGTGACGACAATTACGACATGAATCCTGAAGATTATGCGATGAGCATGATGGATGATAAAGAAGAGCATGATATGGACAAGTCAGAGAAAGATGAGATGCCTGATCTGCCTGTCGAAAATATCATGAAAGCACTAGAACAATTTGACATACCAGCAGATTTAATGTCTAACATTAAAATGCACCTGAAAGGCGAAGGCTGCTAATGCCACTGTACTACTACGCTTGCACTAGCTGTGATCTTGTCACTGAACATCTTGTTGAGTTAGAGGAACAAAACAAGCCGCAGATATGCGGTTGCGGTGGACTGTCTAACTATCTTCCACAGTTGCTTAGGTTTCGTCATGTAGGGCCTGTATTTGCTGACCTTATGGAAATAGAGGAACGGTTGCTAACTAACAAGCAAAAAAAGGCAGGGATGAGAATCCGCGACGGTCGGGATGTCAAAAAGTGGGAAAGGGATAACAAACTGACAGTCTGCACAGAGCAGGAAATAAAAGAAGGCAGAGAACAGAGTCTTGACCTAGCATCTAAGCAGAAGCAAGTGCTTGCCGAAGGCGGTAATGATGCATGGGCGGACGAAGTTGACCGTATGGATATAACATCTGCTACGGGATGGTCTGACAGCCAGTACCAAAGATGGAAGACAATGACAGAAACCAAGCAAAAAGAGGTTGTAGAAAATGGCGATACCGAGTGAACAAGAACTGGCTAATATGTCTTTGCCTGAATTGGAAGCTATGCTATCAAGCAAGCAGCAGGAATTATCAACAGCATTAGAGGAAATGAACATGCAGCCTGAACAAGAACAAATGAAAGAACAACCACCCCAGGAACAAATGGACTCCCCCGCTGCCCCGCCCATAGAGATGGACGAATTTGGCATGGGTATGACTCCTGATAAAGTGCAGGAGGCAACCGCAAAGCTTGTGGAAGCAGGAATGCTTGATGCCGCATCAGCAGAGATCACGCCAGAGTTAATTGCAAAGATGCAGGAAATCGCTGACCAAATTGATCCAGGATTATACGAACTATCTCAACCCGACCAACTAATGGAGTTTATCAATGGAATCAACAGCGGAACAATCGAACTTACCCCAGCCGTCCCAGCAGGACAACCAGCCGACCCTGTCCTTCAAGGAGGAGCAGGAGATCTCAGCGGACAGCTTGCTGGAGGACTCCCTCCCGCAGGAGCAGGAGCAGCCCCAGCCCCAATTATCTGACGATCCTGTAGTAGAGGATTTACAGCAGCAGGCTGAGGTTCTAGAAGAGGCACAGCCAGAACCAGTTTTATCTGAACAGAAAGAGTTTACTTTTGAAGACCTGGACGACATAGATGTTTCATCCATTCCAGCAGAAGCCATTCACTTTGTGCAGCCTATACTTGATCATGTCAAAGGAATGAAAGACAGTTTAGAAGCCGAGCGTCATGCTTATGAAGATATGACCACACAGTATTCAGCATTAATTAGTAATCTTGACGAAGCGTCAAGAGGTAATCTTGACCCGCTGGTACAGGAGTATCAGACAACATACGATGCGTTCACACAAGTTTCCACAGAAAACGTAGGCATGGCTCACAAATTATTTGAATTAGAGTACCCTGAGTACGAGAGTCAGAGCGATGATGTCAAAGAAGCTTTTGTAAAAGCTTTGCAGCATACTTCGTTCAATAATCGTTTTGAGGGTGAAAATCTCTATGAGAAAATGGTGGACGCATACAAGATCTCTGTGTATCGGAAAGGAGGAATCCAGCCTGGTCAGAAGCCACAGCCACAAGTTGTTGCCGAGGTTGATCCTGTTCGTAAGCCAAACCCAAAAGCGGTTAAACAGTCTCTGGTATCAGGCGGGGAAATGGCCCCAAATATGCCAACGCTTAATCTTCAAGAGATGTCCTTCGACGACATTCTTGCGAGGGGAGAGCATCTTCTTGATCTGTAATCTAAACAAAAGGAAATAAAATGGGGTTACTTGAATTCGCAAACTTTACCGTACCTGATGTTGTAAAGAAGTCTACACCTTCTTTCTACGCTAAGGATCCTCTGCTTGAAGCACTGCGCTCTAAGAACAGAGTCGTTCGCTCAGGTGGAACTAACGTCCGTGTACCACGCATTAAAAGTGGACATTCGGACATCACACAACTTGATGGAACTAATCTTGAAATTCCATTGGCTAAGAAAGAGACTTTTGACTTTGCCTTTGGTGACTGGGCAAGAGTTGTCAAGCCGATTATCCTGCCACACATTGATCGTGACAGAATGCAGTCTAACCAAGACAAGAAACGCTGGGTAAACGATACGACCGCTGCTGTTATGCAGTCATTCCACAACAGTGTTTCACGCCAGCTCTATGTTGGTGATGTTGCGACATTGACTGGTTTGGGTACGCTCAACGGTGGTAAGACAGGATTGTCTTCCAGTGGATTTGAAAACGGTGCTTTGCAATTCGTAGCTAAAGGATCTCAGTCAGGTACATATATGAACTTGACTAGAACAGTGGATACTGTAAATGACGAAGACAACTGGTACAATCAGTTTATTGCACACCAGGGTTTTGGTACAGATTATCTGACTGTTGCCGAGGAACTGAAAATCACTGCTGACAGTTATGCTGATGATAATGAAGGTATCTCTCTAGGCGTGACTTCTATTGCCAATCACGTTGCAATCGGTGATGCTCTTAGAACATATGGTGGTACGTCCATCACAAGTTCTTCGATTGTTTATCGTCCAGAGGATCTTGAGGCTGGTAAAGCTCACAAGACCGTATATGTCATTAACGGCGTTAAGTACTTTTCAAACCGCTTCATGACAGATGCTCGCATTACTGCTGCTGGTAATTCTGGTGACACCGACTTTGTCTACTTGTTGAATCCTAACGGTATTCAGTACTGGGTCAATGCTAACAACGACTTCCGAGTTACGAAATTCACTGACCATACCCAACACGGTAACATGGATGCTGATATCGCATATGTGTTCCTTGAAGTACAGTTCTGCGTCAACAATCCAATAATCCAAGCATGTAGTGCTGATATCTAAAATAGGAGTTAGAAATGAGTAATGTAATAAAAGCGAATCCTTTGTACTCTGGTGCAGACCAACCAGCAGTCATTGGAAAAATCTACGAACAGTTGTTTGATGACAGTAGTGGCAACACTACTGTACGATACCTTCGTTGTTTCAAAGCTAGCGGAGCGGTTGCTGCTGGTGACCTTCTTGGTGTAGCTGCTGCAGGAGTCCCATTGATGTATCAGACAGGTAAGACTACTAAGTCTCCTGCTTCTGCTGGTATAGAGATTGGTAAACTATACGGAGTAGCTTTGGCAGCGGTAGCAGACGGAGAGTATGGCTTCTGTGTGTGTCGCGGTGTGATGGAGGGTGTATCTTCCCACACTGGTGTATCTATTGGTGATTTGTTGGCTACACATTCAACTTCTGGTATGGTTGTTAATTTATCAATCGGTGCTGGTAAATCTTCACAGATCCTCGGATATGCGATGACTGCCCACGACAGTGCTTCTGTAACAGCATACATTGATTTACTTTAATGTTCGGAACTCTTGCTGATATACGCAATGAGTTGAGAGTTCGTCTGGGTCTTCCCGATAGGGGAGACTCAGGCGATACTCGCCTTAATACAATAATTAATATGACACTCAGACAGATGTGGTCTGAAATGCCAAAAGCCCTGTTGTCTCAAGAAATGAGATTTATGTTGGAAAAGCCAATATCTTCAGGGTTTAGGAACCCAGGCGCAACAGTAGCCAACACTACAACCGCCACTGTTTTATTTGATGGTTCCACTGATAACAGAATTCTATATCAGTATCCTGTGTATGTAACATCATCCACTACTGCGGACTACGCAAGCGACACACTGTGGCCAACAGACGGCACATTAAGAGCAAGAACTGTCGAGATACTGGTAGATGGAACATACTTTTATAGAAGAATACAGGACGTATACCATACCGTTAGGGTCAGTTCAACAACTTTGACTAACGCTGACGGTTCGACAACGACCTACACAACTTACAACCAATATCTTGTTTTGGATCATCCGTTGGACATAACGGCTAACACCAGCACAGGATACGACTACAGAATTATAACTACGGAATATCCATACCCTGCTTCTGTGCAGCAGATAGTGGATGTAATCATCGATCCTGACAGCAACCCGCACCCACTAGCGCAGTCAGCTTGGCAGGCAGACCTGACCACCTATAGATCTACCATAGGTTTCCGAGCTAACGGTAAGCCTGAACTGTACTGCAGAGGTGATTTTTATCAATTAGAATCACCAAACTACGAACCAAAAGTAATAGTGCCCCCGGCTGACAAAGCAGACAGGTGGGGTTTTGACAGTACCGCAGGAGAGCTGAACACCGAAACCAATGGTTCGGCTGCTACAAATGCTGGCCCTGCAGGAAAGTTCCAGTACATAGTTATGCATGTATGGGGTAGGCGATCGTTTTACGATCTTACCTACAAGTCAATTAGCACAACCCATCTCCCGCCGTTCTACCAGTCTGCTCCGTCAAAAGAAAGCGCTGTAGTCGAAACGAAATGGGGCGAACCAGCAATTATAATTAAAACCCCAAACATTGACTACGTTTATGGATATGGGGAAAAGCCGACTAAGCTATCACATCATCACTTTGGATATGAAAAGTTCATCTTCAGAAAGCGCATATCGGTTGAAGAAATTAATAATTATAACGCAATCACAGGGCCTAGCACAATAGTTCAGGAGATTGAGTCTGACAGTGTTTATTATTTGTGGAAGGTAATACCTGGACATCAGACCAAGGTAACCGACAACGGATCAGAAGATCCTGTGGACAGAAGGTTTACTCTTGAGGCTTTTAACGGTCACTTCCACATACGTTTTGACCGTCAGCCTACTGAAGAAACACCAGTGCTGCTTAGAACCTTTACACGTCCTCCTTTGCTGAGATACGACACAGATACTCCAAGAGTTCCTCCAGACTGCTATGATGCTCTCTACTCGCTTGCAGCGTCTTATCTTGTAGGAGACAGAGATGGAGAACCAGCCAGAAAGTCATTGTACTTTCAGGAATACCAAGTCCATCTAAAAAGACTTAGACAAACCTACAATGTCGCTGGCCATCATGTAGGAAGGTTTGGGAACGGTATCTCACAGAGAGGCGTTCGCTACTCTCCACGGAGAAATAAAAATATAACCGAGATAACATAATGCCGTCATGGAAAGACTACAAAGGTCAAGCTGTAGGATTAGCTAGGATCATGGGAGAAAGTCCTTTTAGTGATGGGCAGACCGCCGGTCTTATTAAGAACTGGGTGGTTGATGAACAAGGTTATCTTGACAGCACATACAGAATAATGCCTTTCATTCCATACGTTTGGAATGGGGGTTTGCCACCAAAAGCATTTGAGGAGATAGACCTAGGGGACACTAAAAGAAGCGGTGTCCTTGCCATGAAGTATGTTGAGTTTAATGGAGAGCGTCCTGAAATATTGTTTTTAACAAATGAAGGTGTATTTCGTTACGCCCCATGGTCGAGACCTTCGGTTCCTCAAGTAAATAACTTGAGCAATCTTGGTCTTGAAGAACAGTACTACTATACATCTTCCAATACTGCGACCACTATCGCACCCCAATCCTCCCCTCGGTTCCCTCCCCAGATGGAAGTGTATGGCAACAGGGTGTACTTCTCATTTTGTGACGGTGGCGGTCTCTGGGTATGGGATGGTCGGAGAATCAGACCGTTCGGATATACTCAGAGACCATCTCCTCCTTTAGCAGAAGGGCCTGAGAGAGGGGTGCAGACTTTGGATTCTCTAGGTAGCATAGAAGCCGTAGGAGCAAATCGTGGAGGCTTTACGCATCGTGGCAGAGTAGGTACGGCGGAAAGCACTTTTGCTGTAAATGACACAACCGTACTATTAAATGCGGCGTTTCGAGTAGCTGGAGGAGTTGACACATCTACTTATCAGTATGCGGTTGTGTACGAGAATACAGATGGATCATATTCAGCAACCAGTCTTGACGGATCAAAGGTGTCTATTGAGATGGAGGTAGCTGGAGAAGACGAGGCAGTGGAAAGATTGCTTCGCCGTTTCCGAGTACACAGCATACCAAAAGGGTCATCGGAAACCGCCGCCCGTATTCTTCTCAGAACATACAACTTGCACAGGCTTCCTACTGGGTCTTTTGGAGAATACCGTTTTCTACACCGCATACCGAACAACGAAGCTGACGAATACATAGATGATATTCCAGACGGAGAACTGGGTGCGGCGTGGAAAAATCGTAGGTCTGTTCCGTCTGGCGTATACTTTATTAAGTCTTTTGGATCTTCACTGTGGCTGATCAGGAATGACGCCTACCCTTCAAGGGTGTGGTGGTCGGAGCAGGAGTCAGCTGGATCAGTACCTGAATCGTTTATGGAAAATCACTTCTTAGACGTTTTTCCGTCTACTGGCTCAATAACAGCCACTTACAATGTACAGATGAGTGACGCGGAAGATCCAGTCCTGTTAATATTAAAAGAAAACAGTACGCACTACATTACTGGAAAGTATCCTGACTGGATTGTAGGTACACTGCATCATAGTGCTGGGTGTGCAGGCCCTGAACTGATACAAGCCATGCCAGACGGTAGCCTAATATGGTACGGTGGAGGCACGTTCTGGTTATTTGTTTCTGATGGAAGCATTGTAGATGTTGGCGGTTCAATACGAAAAAGGCTTCGAACAGTTAATCAAAAACGATGCAAGCACGGTGTATCTTGGGTGGACAGAGAATACAGAGAAGGTATTTTTGTGTTGCCTACAGATGACAATCTTACACCTAACGTACAGTTCATCTGGGATTATGTGAATCAAGGGTGGAGGATTAGGGAAGATCTAAAGATTGACGCTGCCTTGCCTTTACCAGAAGTAGATGCAACCCTTTTGGCTTCAGTCACTAAATTTGACAGCAGGGAATCTAGTTGGTCGTTTAACATTCTTAACGAGGTGGGCACTGTCTTTGTCTACCACAGAACATACCCGCAGTTTCCAGCTCCATTCAGGGAGTCTGAATTTATAAGCGGTTGGCAGTCTTTATCAGGCATAGGCCCTAGAATGCACTCAGCTCATCATGCCACACAGCTAGTGATAACTGCAATGGAAAGTTCAATCAGCACTGCAAACGTGTCAGTTTACGGGGACTGGGATCTAGATAACGCCGTAGGTTCATCAGTGTCAGTGTCTGGATCACATCCTGAAGATGATACAGTGCCGTATTTTGGTTCCACGACTTACAATAGTTCATTTAACTTTCGATCACGCAGAGTATACAGTGAAAAACTTGGAATAGACATAGCCAGTCAGTCAGTGCAGGCTATTAAAGTAAGCACCAGCAAGCCTTTGGCATTATATAACATAGACGTTTGGGGGGTGTTCCTAGCAGGGCCTGGATCAAGAACCCCAACCAATGATCCGTAGGAGGCAATTTGATATATCTTCCAAAAGGAATCAGTAACGGAGATGTCATTGACCCAGACAAGACTTCAAGAGATTATGTCGAAGCAGTTAAGATTGCATCGGACACTACTCAGTTCCAGTGGCACGCCGACCAGTTTGATATAGACAAGTTTGACAACAGCCTGTGCAAGGTCGAGTACAAGGCGACTATAGCCAAACTTCTGACGACCGCAACCAGCATGCCAAAGCTGACCAACAACACTGTCAACGTCACTGATGCAGGCGGTGGATCCGCAGTGTCGTTGATTGCTGACAATGACTTGTTCTCTGTTCCGTACAACCGTGGGTTTGTTCCTGTTGATGGTACTGATGTGACCTGGACAAGCAAGAATCCAGAACTTGTTCATTTTACTTTTAGCTTTCAATGGATCAGGCAGTTGCTTACGACGTACCATGTTGTTGCTGCAAATCACATTTCAAGTCCAGGTGATGCCGCATTAACTAAGATGCCGCAAATAAGGCTGCAGTTGATGCTGGAACTAGACGGCTCTCATATTATAGGTAGCGGCCCATTCGGTACGAACCTTGAGGGCAGCTACAGAGGACTGGGTTATGCTGACAGCAGCTTGGCTACATCAGTGAATGCTGTACAGTTAGTGCCTGCAGGTGTACACACTGTTAGAGCGGTAGCTTGTTTGTTGCCTAACACGCCTATTGAGAACAACAATTTCGATCAGAGAAGACATTTGTTTTCATCGATAACAAGAGGAGGCTCTGGAACTCCATACAGTCACAATGTCAACATCGGTAACCGAAACATGATAGTCTGCCGTTATGGCAGAGGTAAGTTCTTGGGGACATAATGAGCATTACGATACCAAAATCAGGTCAGGCGATAACCGACACAACATTTGAAAACCTTCATGAAGAAGCAAGAACCGTAGTCAACGCCGTGGATCATACCAATGTGGGTAGGTCGTCTATAAACGACGTTCAGATTGGCAGTGCCACTCTTGTTCAGCACTCAGTGAGAGATGGGTCATTAAACGTGTACATAACCGACCGTGTATCGACCTACAACAGTACAACGACCGCAAGAGGTCTTGTCTACAGTTCGGCTGCAGAACTGTACACCGAGGTCAGTGCCTGGCCGGTAGTGCAATCTCTTACTTTCAGTCCTTCTTTAACGCCGAAAAACAACTCACCTATGATTATTCAGTTTAACTGCAGTGTCGCAGACTTTACAGATGTAGCTTCTTCGTACACTCCAATCGCTGTCCCTAACGCACAGTTTATGATGTTCTTCGCCATACAGGTAGAAAGAACGACAGGAGGTTCAGCGGACAACTTTATTATTGAGGAATCAGTGGTCGGTGTACGACTGCAGGAAAGCACTACATACAAAGTCGATACTGCTTCTACACCTACAACAGCATCAAGAGTAGGCGGCGTCAACCATGCCGTTTCGCTGTCAGCCATGCATCTGTCATTCTCAGCATCGACCTACACAAGAGTCAAAATCAAAGGGGCATTGTGCCCTTGTTTTGGTGCTGCTTCCACGGCGTACAATGCTAGAATATCAAATGTTTCTGCCAGTGTTCTAGTGCTGGAACCAGGAGGATAACATGGCAAAGCTACCACCAGTAACCTATTCTCCTGGCACACCTGTTGATGCTGAGACTATATACAAGGAAAGCCTGTATGCTCCCACGTCTAACGTCACAAATGTTAGTGAACTTACTTTTGAAATACTAAACGGGGGCATGACAATAGCCAACTATGCGGGGGCAGCAAACAAGCTAAAGGCACACCAGATTGCAATGGGGTCGATGGCACAAGGATACTACTTTGGTTTTAATCGGACAGACTTCATGTACGGTGAACAGTTTAACGACAGTACGGAGACAACTTCGGGGGTCACGCATGCATCGGAAAGGCTTGTGCATGCCGCGTTGTCGTTTAATGTTTTTCTGCCCTGGGATACTAAGGTAGTAATGTACGGATACCAGGCAATGTTTGCACACGACGCGACAGAGTGGAACGTGGCTTCCGCTGGTTCCGATCCAGCCATTACTGGATCAGAGTTCTATGATATGCAGTTACAGTGTGGAACAAATCAGTCTCCAAATTCATTAGGAATTAGTTCAACCAATCCTTCACTTTTCCTTTACCACAAGATGCCGCACAACAGATATGCCACAGATGTTGGCGGTACGGTAACAGATAGCATTGTATACAGTGCTCCAGCTCTTGAAACATCGTTTCGGTTTGTATCTAAAACAGGTATGATAGAAGGTGCTAGCGCACCTGGAAAAGGACACTTGCAGGTCAGAGTGTGTGTCGGAGCACAGATCAAAGAAAACGATCCAAGAAAATCTAAAATAAAAACGCCAAGTGGAAGCATTTGGCTTGTAGCATTGAGGTGAAATTATGGCAATACCAATAGCAGCAGCACTCGCAGGATCAAAGGCGCTAATAGGATCAAAGTTAGCAGGAACCGCAGGTAAAAGTGCAGGCTTGATAGCTAAAGGGCTGGTTAAAGAGTACGTTAAGCCTTTGGCACTATACGCGCCTAACCGCTATGAACGAATGTACCGTAAGCAGATTATGGATCAAGCCAGAAGCCTGGGAGCGCAAGGCGGCGCGTTTGCTCCAGGTGAAAGGGAGCAGGCTATTGCTGGTGGTGTTGGTCAGGTGTCTTCGGCTCAAGAAGAAAGGATGGCACAGCTAGCCAGGCAGGGTGGCGCTAGTTCGGCAATGGTTCAGGATCAGCAGCGTAAGCTCATGCAGGACTCTCTTGCCGCCCGTGGTCAGGTAGCGTCTGCAGTCAGGGATGTGGATGTTCAGGAGTATGCAAAGGAGATTGCAAAGTCACAGAAGGATACTAAGGGGCTTGGTGATGCGGAAAGAAAGAAGCGTGAACAGGCTCTTGCGGTGCAGAAACCTGTTGCGGAGACAGATGCCTTATTGTCGGGTATGAAGGCTTCTGACAAATACTCCGCTGAACAAATTGAAGTAATCGCAAATATGTTTGGAGCAACAAAATGAGTACTACAGCAGATTATCTGACGACACCAGGCATGGCGTTCCGTGCTGCAGAAGCAGGACAGAGGGACTTTGTACGGGGCCCTAGTGCTGATAGGCGTATGACAATCCTCAAGGAACTGACAGAAATTGAAGGCATCAGCCAGCGTCTTAGAGGCGAGACCATAGAACAGTATGGTACGATTGCTGCTTCCAGGGAAAGAAACAAGGAAGCCAGGGCTGTCGCAGCTATGGAAGCCAACGGAAACATTGAATCGGCGAGGCTGAATGCTAGTTCGAGGCAGCAAGTGGCATTGATCCAGCAAGAGCTTGATGTGCTGGTAGCTAAGGTTGAAGGCAACGCTGAAGTATTGGACAATCGTTTGGGAAAGATAGATGCAGACCGTGCAGAAGGGTTCGTAAAAGACCGTACTAAGTTGTACGCGGCAGGTAAGTCTTCCGATGAACTTGTACAAGGTTACTTGCAAGGTGACGTTAATAACACACTGGTAAAAAACATTAACAATACAATTAGTGTGCTAACTGAACCCATAGACAAAGTGGTTTTTGCCGAGGGCGCTTTACAGAAGATGTCAGATACCGTTGACCGTGATGTTGCAACCATGAACGCTGTTTTGCGAACTGGAATCTATAAGGATGCCAAGTTTGCAACACCAGAAGCTAGAAGTGAAGAATACAATAAACGTAAGATTACTGAAGAGCAGAGGAACGCTATTATCGGTACGCTGAAGGGTCAGTTGTCTGTAAAAGATGAGACCGCAGCACAAGCCAAGGTTGAAGTTGCAGCCGCCAGAAAAAGAATGGATGAACTTCGTGAAGACAAAACATATGCAAACTTCCTTGCCATCCCAGATGTTGCCAATCCAAGTGATATGGATGACATAGGAAAAATGTTTGCAAACATAGACGATCCACAGGCGTTAAAAGATCAACGACAAAGGCTTGAGGATGAACTTCAAACCACACTGACCCCTCTTGGTCAAGTGCATAAGATGTTGATGAATAACAATGGCAAGTTTCTTTCTGACCTGTACGGGTTTTCAGACACTGTGGATGCCGCCGCGTACTTCCTGGAAAATCCACAAGCTTTACAGCAGGCATTGCAGGTTGATCAGAATCAATCAACAGAAGAAGCCAGGGCTGAACTAGGCGCTAATCTAGGCATTGAAAGGTATTCTGGAGCATCACCGAATGTAGCCAGGCTGCGTGTCAGGGCTGTGATGATGGGAGCACCAACCGCACCTGAAGACTACCGAGAGGGCTTTGAACCAGAACCAGGAGTGCCAGGCGCTGCGCCATTGGAGCTGGACGAAGACATAGAAGGTGAAACTGCAGACCTTAAAAGAGCCAGGGCTGCGAGGGACAAACTTCCTCCTGGCTCTGATGTCGATGAGATATTAAAGGAGCCAACGGCTCGCCAGGTTGCAGTGGATGTAGGAGCAGAACAGGCTGCTAAGATCAAGACTCCTGTGACAGCCGATGCAAGAGCCTTGCTAAAGCAAGGAACATCTGGTGATCAGCAAGCCAAGGTTAGCTTGGAAAACCAAGAGATCTACGATAATCTGCCTGCAGGCGCTATAAAAGAGGCGTTCGGAGTGTCGGTTGGCATCCCACCAACAAGTAGTTTCAACGTAGCCAGGGCGGACGGCCCTCCAAAAACTCAAAGCAGTTTCAACGTGTCCACTGCAAAAACTTTTCCTAAGTTTGTACCACCAAATATAAAAGATACCCCAGAATACAAAGCCGACATGAAGCGTCGGCAGGAGTCATTTCGTGAAGGTGAACAGGCGCAGGCGGAATTTAATGCACTGCCTAAAGATGTTCAGGACAAACTAGTCAGCCTATCGTTATCTAATGATCCTAAATATAGTGGGAATGCCACCCCCGCAGGAAGGATGGATCTTTTGAAGACCCTTGGCGGCGTAGAGCGTGTAGCAAGCCTTGAACCATACCTGTTTCAAAAGAATCAAAATCAGGCGAGGGCTATGGAGTATAAGGCGAGGTCTAGGGAGCAGAAACAGGCAAGAGATGATCGTATAAATAAGGCTAAAGAGGAAAAAGCGGCTGAACAGAAACGTGACAACCCTGATTCAGGTAGTCCAGGGCGGACTTTGTTACCCTATTCACCAACAGGATCTTCAACCGATACATTTGTTCCAGTGAAAGACAACAGGCCTAATGATTTAGCTAATAAATTTGGAGCACCTGAATAATGGCAACACCCAAGCCAAAGACTTTTGAGGACTACCTGAAGGATGCTGAAGGATATTTTCAAACAATGTCCGCTGCTCCTCCTAAGCCTTATGTGTCAGAAGACACAAAACTGCTTGAAGAGGAAATGAAGAAACTCGACAGGCCGATTGAGGTGGAGACTCCACCTGCTCCGACTGGTACGCGTAGAGGCGATGAACCTATAGAGGCTGGCACAGTGCCGTTGCCTATGGCATCGTATGACCCCCTCACTATGAAAGAAAGGTCTGTTCCGCTTTACTCAGACGAAAGCAAGAAGATCATGCGAGATCATGAAAGTTCTTACAAGCTGGTCTACGAGGTGGCTACAAAAGATTTAGTTGCAGGAAGTTCTGAATCCAAAGCCATGGAGAAGGTTTCACCACAGCGTCTTGAAGAGGAGATGCTTAATGAGGATCTTGGTTGGCTGCACTACGGCTTTTCAACATTCCAGTTACCTGAAAGCATTGTATGGACTGGTGCAGCCTATGCAGCGCAGGCTCTTCCAAATCCTGACACTTATTTGGGTGATGTCGCAAGCGATACGTTTGCTGGAACCTGGAACACTATGGCTGGCTTGGGTATGCTTGAAGGTGAACAGGCTACCCTTCTTGGTGACTTTGGGTTTGACAATGAACAAGTAAAAGCCAAAGAAGAATACGCTCAGAAACTACACGAACAGGGCAAAAGGTTTTACTCGGCATTGTCTACAGGCAAGGTGTTTGAAGAGGGTGCTTTTGGCAGCATCTATGATGAAACCACTATGGTTGGTGATGTTCTGACTCCGTTTGGATTGGACACTGGAATAGAGATTCCTATGGCTAGGGGTAAAGATATTATCGACTCCCTAATTAGCAAAGAAGAGGCAATCGAACTGGCTGCGGCAGCGGAAAAAGCAGGCAATTTGAAGGACTCCGCATTGTATAAGATTATTACCACTGATGCAGGACGAGAATGGGTGGGACTGTTTGCGGAACTAGCTATTGATCCTCTTTGGCTGCTTGGCCCTGCCAAGGGTGGTCAGGTAATTAGGATCGGAGGCAAGGCGTTTACTATTGGGCCTGATGTATCCAAGGCTGTAAACGCAGTAAACAGGACAGGTAAGACAGTACCTGAAAGTCAGAAGGTCGTCGTGGGGGCTATAAAGGGTAACCTAGATGATCAGAAGGCGTTGCAGGATGCGGTTTCTTTTCATCAAAACAGCCAAGCAAAGTTTGCAAACAATCTGAAGGAGACTCAAAAGGCGCTGGAAAATCCTGAACAGGCATTGAAGGCAGCCAGGAATGACATAAGCAGTACCATAGACAACCTTCAAAAGAGCGTAGCAAAAAGAGCCACAGTATCGGAAGTCACTCCTGAAATGGTTGCTAAGTTTGGTACTGAGGCTAAGGCGTTGAATGCTTTGAAGGCTAGAAACGCGAAGAATGTGAAAGAAGCAAGAGCCATCAAGGAGACCGTTGTAATACAACAGGGCAAGTTGGCTTCGATGACTGATGCAAAAGCTGCTGATAAGTACCTAAAGAGCGTTATGAGACAGGAACTTGCAGGAGTAGGTTACCACAAGCGCCAGGCTGCACAGATAAGCAGAATGCTAGAGGCAGGCTTTGACGGTCAGAAAGCATTGAGCACAGCGGGTGCGGTGACTTTGCACATACCTTTTACCAGCAAGACTTTTAACCCGCTACAGAGGACGTTTAAGATCAACGCCGCCGCTGGTGACACGCTTACCTCCATCTCTGCAAGGACAGGAGTGAACCCTGCCGACCTTGCCAGTCTTAACAAAATCACAGAGGTTCAGCTCGCCGCTAAGATACAGAACGGAGAACGCATCGTAGTAGGGTTGGGTGGGGGTGGTATCAAGGGCTTAGTGCCTGACTTTATTATTTCCAAAAGTGATGATTTGCTTGACCCATTACGAGCACCCAACATTAGGAACATTAAAACTAAAATGGAGGTGTCGCCAAGCACCTTGACAAAAGGTGAAAAGCTTGCCTATATGTTGAGTGAAGTTAGCAACATCGGCAAGACACCGATGTATCTTCTGGATGCTCTTTCTACTGTCGTCGGAACCAGATGGTGGAAGCCTATGATGGCTAAGAGGCAGATGGATGCTGGGATGCAGTATTTCCGTGGGCGGGGTGCGGATCCAGATATTATACAAAAGATGATGGGGCACAGTGACAAGGCTTTGATTAGGCTGATGGACACAGCACCAGACATTTGGGAGTCATATCAGCAGGCTTACGGAAAAAGGCTGACAGATATAAATCAAGATCGCGACAAGCTACTGGCAATACTCGAACGCATAGATTCAAAGGCTATGGACATAGCGAAAGATCGTCTAGCCAAAGGCAGCGCCTATGCTGGTACTACTGGTCAAATGGTTATGGACGAGGCAGTCGGGTACATAGAGAAAGGAATGCTGCACAGGTTTCCGCCTGAACTTAACACACTGTACGAGGACATCGTTGAACTGCAGAAGGCAGTCGCCGCATCTACTGGAAAGTCTGAAGAAGAGATTCGACAGGCTTTGCAAAACATGGCTAGGTTCCTGGCTGGTGATGTTGAGAAGTTCAGGGAGATGGCAGAGGAAGTTGCGGTCATTAAATCAGAGTTGTCTGATATAGCTGTCCAAGCTATCACAAAAATAGATAAGGAACTGGATAATGTTAAGGCAGGAAAGGCTCCTTTAGACAAGGGTATAGACGACCTGCGAAAGGCGAGCGAGGACATAGCCAAGGCGGAAGCCAGACTACCAGTGGACAAGGCTCTTGTCGGCAAGCCTGGCAAAGTGACTGACATGACAACAGTTGCTACTGGTGACCCTTTTATACTGCCTCTTGTCACCGATCCCAAACCCAAAGATAAGCCCACACTGAAGTTTGCAAGGGAAGCGAAGAGGACAGCCAAGGCAAAAGAAAAAAGGATGAGGGGCGAGGTTATACCTGAGACCAAGGGTCAGAAGCCAGAACTGTTAAAGAATATAAAGAACTACAAGAAGTTGATCGCCGACATAGACAAGCAGGAGTCTCTGATTGAATCTGTGATCAAAAAATACAGATCAAAGATACCTGGCGACATGACTGACTTGATGGGTAAGCAGCCGTATATCAGGGAACTTAATGCATCACTAGAGTCCCTACGAACAAAGCGGGCAGAACTCAGTGAAATACTGAAGAAGCAGGAGATTGAGCGTCCCAGGATCAAGGTGGATGAAAAGAGGGCTGCTGGGCCGTATGCCAGGGGTTTGCAAGAATGGGAGATGGACTACTGGGAAAAGTACCAGGACATAGTTATCGGCTACAAGAAAGAGGGTTTTACCCAGGAACAGATGATGATGGCGGTCATGAGGACTATGACAGCCAAGGCAGAGGATGTGAAGGAACTGTCCAAAAGGTTTACAGGTACAGAGGAACTTGGCAAACGGTCACTTCCACCCAAGGAGATAAGCGCAGAGGACGCACAGAAGATATCTGATCTGGAGCTGGAGAAGCAGTTGCTGGGTGATGAAGGTCGAGGCTTGAAACCAGAGTCCAGAAGAGCCAAAGCTATAGACAACAGAACTCAGCGGATTGATGTCCAGCTAGAGAGGCTCAAATCCAAGGAGGATGTCGCTGTCGTTGAAGGTATGGCGGAAAGAGCCGCATACCCCACTGTAATGACGGAGAGGTTTGTGGACGTGCCAGAGGATATAATGCCTTTGGTGGAGGAGTTTGAAGATCTGTTTGAGGGGTACAAGAAAAGGTTTGACGAGCAGGGTATGACCCTTGTTAAAGAACCTATTGAAATAATGCAGGATTTTGGGGTAGTGGACTATGTGCCACACTTGCGCTACGAACCAGGAACTGACATTACCAAGTATGTAAACACTGGTGACGCCAGGGCTGAATCACTTATCACAGGCAACACCGATCAGGAACTGACCAGGCATCTGTCTATGAACGCAGCTAAGTTGAGAGCTTTTCAGGGAACGGTCGAGGAGATCAACGCTATGGTCAAGCCTGGCACGACCAAGGTCAACTGGGAGTTTACAATGCACCCAGCCCTACTACATGCTAGAATGATGAACAGTTCCAGAGGTCTGGCATCCCACGAAATGTTCCTGACCTTTTTGCGGACGGGTGTGATTCGCGGCTTCGATGATGTGAATACAGCCCGTAGTGCAGGTTTCGTTCCCGTGATGGAGAGGAACAGCTACGGTCTGCAGATGCAGATGCTGATGGAAGGCAACCTTACAAAAGCAGACGGAACTATGGTAGCCGCAGATGAAGTTGAAAGAATGCTGATGGCATTGATTGACGGTGATGCAAGCGTACAGCCTCTGGTTAGTTGGGCAAGAGATATATCTGAGTTTAACAACATGGTGAACGTGGAGAAGGCGGTCGGTGTGATCAACGCTCTTCAGTTAGAAGCCAAGGCGGTTCCAGGAAACACCTGGCTTTCCCAGTTCCTTGTTGACGGTGATGTGCTGGACATCGGGGAAATGTTCACATCGATCAGGAACACCAAGCACACTGATTATCTGGACAATCTAAGTACCAAAAGAAATGAACTTGCATCAAAGCCTAAGATGACTGACAAGCAGAGTGCAGAAGTAGACAGGCTTGATGAACTGCTTGATCCCACATCTGCTGCCCACAAGGTCAACCTACGAAGGATCTCCAACAGTTCGTGGAAGGACGTGGAGAAAGAAGTAAACAGTATAATAAGCAAAGTGAACAATGCGACAAAGAGCATACCAGAGAGGCAGGTCTACGACAATCTTCTGAGAGCCGTCAACAGGTCACCCTTGCAGCCTCTATCCGCCAGCAACCTGACCATGTACTTTGACCCAGATGCTGTGCCTGTCATGAAGATGTATGTACCTGAGCAGGTGCAGGAAAGCCTTCGTATGCTTACATCCAGGACAGCAGTCAGGGAAGGGGGCACAATTTCACAAGTATGGGACGTATCCAGGCGGCTAAACAATTGGTGGAAGACTCTTGTGACGGTGATCAGTCCGATGTTCCATGTCCGTAACGAAATGGGCAACGTCATATCAAACATTCTTGATGTAGGTGTCGGCGGAGTTTTAAACCTGGACACCAACATAAAGTCGGCGTACCTGAGTTTGCTGATGGATCTGAACTCCAGGTACGGCAGTGTGGAAAAGGCTCGGAAGGCGCTTGCTGCCCCAAGGAAAACTGGTGAGAAGTCGGCAGACTTTGCCTACCGTAAGGGATTGTCGGCACTGCTTTCTAAACTGAATGCTGACAAGGGTGTCGATCTTGGCGACGGGATGATTAGATCGTGGGACGATGCCATACAACTGATGGTTGACAACGGTGTGATGAGCGGAAACGCAAACTACAGACTTGACATCGACAGGGCGTCTGACTTTTTCATGGAGCGAGCACATGAGCTGAGTATGGCGGAGAAGGAAGCTAAGATATCTACCAAAGCCAAGGAGATCTACAGCAAGATAGAGGACGCTGGTGCGGTTGGACTGTCAATGATGGCATCAGGTCTTCCCATACCTCTAGCTATGACCAAGAACATGGGTACTGCGCTGGCTACCCGTTTGGAAAACAGATCCAGAGCCGTGAACTTTATCGCCAACTTGAAGCGTGGCAACACTGTTCCAGAATCAGCCGAGCACGTCAAGAAGTTTCTGTTAGACTACAACGACCTTACCCCAAGGCAAAAAGACTATATGCGTCAGTTGATGCCGTTCTTTACCTGGACGCAGAAGAACTTCCTGCTGCAAGTAGAGATGATGAGGAAGAACCCTGCGTTCTTTGCCAACTTCGACCGTCTGTTTTATGGCACACTACCGATGGTGGCAGCACACATAGAGCAGGAAGAGGCGAGGATGGCTATGCCTCCAGGTACAAAGGGTGAGAGTGTACCAATATCATACAATGTCATGACCCACAGGCAGTTGGAGCGAGTTCAGTACTACCCTGAATACAAGATGTACCGTGTTCGGGTTCCTGGAAGTGTCGTCGGGATGCCTGCAGGATATGAGTTTGAAGGGTTCGGCCTTCCGCAAGAGAGCTTTGGCGAATACATGCATAAGATGCAGAACATGACCAAGATGAAACCAGGCGATACTTTTGCAGAGGGTCATATCGAAGGTATGCTTGCGTCTACTCACTGGGTAGCTAGGTCGTTTTATTCCATTGCTGCAGAAAGAGACCCGTTTTACCAGGAAGACCTTGACCAATTGAAGATGAGGGAAGCGAACGACATTGCCAATGCGATGAACACCCTGGAGAAAATGGGTCCAGGGTTTGAGCCAATGAGAATGTACATCAGGGAGGCGTTTGGTGTGACACCACTTGCAAACCCCAGAAAACCTGATGAGGTTAATTATTATTTTGGCGAGGACGCATTCAGTACTATGGGTCTGGCACTTAAGTATCTTCCAAACCCGTATGAAAGAGCGATGCGAGAAGGCGCTATGGTGCAGGATGCGTTCTACCGATCAATGATGACAAAAGAAGCGAAGATGGATGAGAATGTTGTGACAGAACGACTGCCCTTCTATCTGCGCCTTCTTAATGCTACGACGGGTATTAAAATCAAGCAGCAGGCATCGACTGATTATCTCCGTAGTCAGCATGAGCAAGACATGAAAAATGTTATGTTTGATCAAACGGACTCTCTAGGCTTAACAGAAAATGGTAAAGTAAAAAAATAACAGGAGGCTGAAATGGCTTATTCATCAACCGTAACAAAAACAAAGATAACTACTGTAGACTATGTCTACGACATAACCGAGACCATGGGGAGTACGACTGCTGGAACAGGAACTGACTTCTCTATTGATGTCACAACTTCCGGACGGATACTTCGGTACACCTGTTCTGCTTCTTCAGGAACAGTTGATCCCTGCGTTTCGGTAGCTGACAATCCCTATGACGCAGCCGCAACACCAAAAGTTAGGCAGGACGTGGATCTTGTCTTGGAGAACGCCACTGCCGCCGCCGTTGTTGACCTTCAGCCCTCTGGCTATGTTCTGTTCTACGCCACTGATAAAAAACTCTACATCAACAACGTGTGCTCCGATAGTTCAGCCACGGTAACAACCAGAATATTTGTACGCGACACTTGGGGGCTATAATGGCATCACTTTCACGACCATCGGCAGGGGTATCCTCCGTA
>TARA_R110001583_G_scaffold66894_1_pt1 | contig 21013 bp, 16 predicted proteins | sample TARA_R110001583 | Tara Oceans TARA_R110001583 (sample SAMEA4398432) | marine metagenome | biome: Polar Biome; feature: [MES] marine water layer (ENVO:01000295) within the mesopelagic zone...; material: water (ENVO:00002006), including particulate matter (ENVO:01000060) such as...... | reverse complement strand
ATTAAATGCAACGACGCTATCTATTATTTTAACCAACAAGATAGAACAGATACTTATGCAGATTGGTATAATGCTTAACTCAAACTTTGATTGAATAAGCAGATGAATTAGGTAATAGGAAAAATGATAGCAATCCGCGTAAGTAAATTATTTACTCACTATTTATTCGGATTGTTATTTCGATGAATGACAATATTCAAGTAACACACCGAAATAATTCATACAAAAAACTTCAAATTATTCAACAAGAAACCAAATTTACCTTTATTATATCGGCTATTACCAATTTTTTATTATTGCTAGGTTTAACAACAAAGCAGAACAACAAACATAAAACTAGCAGACGAAGTAAAAGATCGCAGCAAAGCTGACTTTATATAAGGGCTATCCACTTAGCTCCACCAACCACTACATGTTGTGGTTATTATATTTAATCTAGTTTACCTCTTATGATAATAAGCGGACGTTTGGCAATGTCATAATATTGAAGATAATCGTCGTCAGCTAGCTACAATTCCGTACCAAAACAAATCTTGTTCAAGGCAACAAAGCCACTTAGCAGTCATTTGAATTATTCAAAATTTAATTAGATTTATATTATTAACGCTATGGCGCTTTCGCACCCATAGCGACTTAGAAACCTATAAATAAATGACCAATATTACTGAACAATAACAAATCAAAAAAATAATAGTCAGACATGCCTTAGCTACATCTAACAAAGTTATTACACACCAAAAATAAAAAGATACAATACCAGCACATTACATGATTTGGTGCAGAATATGATTACTTCTATAGATTTTAAGTTAGTTGGGAACAGTGAAAAGCGCGTAAACGTTGAATTAAATGGTAAAAACCTGATCATTACAGGTGCAAATGGTTGTGGTAAGACTAGGTTCTTGCGCCAATTACATACTTACCTTCAGCAGCTTTTCAATAGGACTATTCAACCAATAGAAGTTATTCAAAAAGAATTAGGTCAGAAAAAACAGCATCTAGATAGCCTTAAGCCATCAGATCGGAATTACAATCATTTTAGTCAGCAGAGTGAAAAACTTAGCAAGCAACTCGAACGTATCTCAAATGAGAAAGTGGTATTAAACGATATAGACCAGATGTTTGAATTGGTTAACCAAAATAAATTCGTTCTTCGATTTTTCGAAGCAAATCGCCTTTCATCTCAAATAGCAGGGAATGGTACAGTTGGTAGCATTGCATCAGTTAAAAAAAGTGGAACATCTACCAACTATGAAGGCGATTTAAGCAGTCAATTCGAAAATTACCTTGTCAGCTACTACAACTATGGTTCGCATGTTATTGCGCGTGAAAACAACCTGGAGAAAGAGCAGCATATTAATGACTGGTTCGACAAGGTACAAAACGATCTTCGAGATTTATTCGAAGATCCTGCTCTAGTTCTTGAATATAATCCTGAACAACAAGCATTCTTTATTCTTCAGCATGGTAAAGACCCCTACAGATTTAATAATTTATCATCCGGCTACAGCTCAATTCTCAGTATTTATGCAGATCTACTTATGAAAGTTGAGCTTCGAGACATACCTGCACATGAAATCACAGGTTTTGTTCTAATCGATGAAATTGATGCACACTTACACGTATCAATTCAGCGTAAAATATTCTCTTTTTTCGACAAGGCATTTCCTAAAATTCAATTCATTGTTACGACGCATTCGCCATTTGTGGTTCAGTCGGTTAACGATTCAATAATTTATGATTTAAGCAAACTTGAGCCACTAGAAGACTTATCCATGTACTCTTATGAGTCGATTCTAAAAGGTTTACTGGGTGTAGAAAGTACGTCTGACATTCTGAATGATAAATTAGATGAAATGGCTTTGTTGGTAAACCAAGAATCTTTGAATAAAGAGCGCCTTAAGGAATTAATCGATTCAATTGAACCACAGGAAGCGCAGTTAAACTCCCGCTCTCGTGCTTTTCTTCTACTTGGGAAAAATGCTCTTTTAGATTCTACTGATGGTGAGGAGTGATCTGATGTTTAACGTTACTCGTACCTACCCTGAGCCAGCAAGCATCGCAAAAAAACAGTACAACAAAGAAGACGTCCTTTCTGCATTGAAGCCTATGTTTTTTGAAAAATGCTACTTGTGTGAACGGGATGATATCCATGATGTTGAGGTTGAGCATTTCATTCCTCACCAAAGCAACGTAGCCTTGAAATACAATTGGGATAACCTGTACTACTCATGTTCCCGTTGTAACAGTATCAAGAGTAACACTCATATTAATCTGCTAGATTGTACTGATGGTAAAATTGATGTAGGTAATATGATAACTTGCATGATGCCATCAGCCCCATCTGAAAAGATTACAGTTAAAGCAACGCATTCAAGCCCTTGTATGAAGTCAACGAATACAGTGACTTTACTAGAGCATTGTTATAACTCAGAAAACACAGCACTCCGAGGTATCAGCCGAGACTCTCTTATGGATCAAATGTGGGAACATTACACTGACTTATTATTCGCAAGACAACTACTGCGGAGAAAGAAGTCTGGAAAGTCAGTAAAAGCAGGAGCAGAAGAAACTATTGAGGCTATGCTCGATGTAACACATCCTTTCTCAATTTTTTGGAGGAATTATTTTCTTAACGATTCATTTCTTATGTCAAAGTACAGCCACTTGAGAGTTGGCTTTTAGAGAATGTAAACACTTATAGTTTCTGATGTTGAATCTATAACTGAAAATTATAATTTTATATCTAGCTCGCTTTGTGCCCCTCAGCGGCCTAGAAATCTAAGTCGCAAACGCACCAGTGCGCCCTATAAATTTCTAAATATGTGGCCAATATTACTTAACCACAACACAGCACCAATAAATTTACCCAAATGCTGATAGCCTTTTCTATTATCCTTTTCTGCGTAATGCGACTTATTATGAATACGTTCAAATGGCTGAAATTCGGGACATCCTAATTTTTATACTTAAAAGTTTCGGGTGTCTGAATTTTAAGCTAGAAAGCTAAGTCGAAATCACACCATTACCCCCTAAAAAACAACTTGGAAGAAAAAACTCATAATTAAAGATCTGGCGCTATAGCTTGAAGGTTTTGGCAAACGTAAAAAAACCTTAGTTTGCCAAGAAAATGATATTAAGATGCGGTCAGTGCAAAAAATACCTTGCCTCATCTACTTTAGTTGGATTATTGTTAGCTTTAAAATGAATAATGGTAAGCATCTACATGTTTGAACAAGTAATAAAATTAATTGATAAAGCAAACAGTCAAGATCCCAACACGGAACAGCATTTGGATAAAACGTGGCCTAAAGAGCGTTTATATTCAGAACGTATGACTGAAATGCTTCAACGTTTTCTGCCAACCGCAGACCCACTTATGCAAATAGCTGTGCGCGGGCAACATATTGAGCGCTGGCAGTCTCCGCGGAGCGATTTTCCACTAGGTAAACAAGGCTATTATCAATGGCGGACCGCGCTTTATATTTTCCATGCGGAGCGTGTTGTGGAGCTTATGAAGAGCGCAGGTTTTGATGACATTTCATGTAAACGAGTTTATAACGCAGTCGCAAAAAAGCAGATCAAAACCAATAAAGACAGTCAATTAGTTGAAGATATCGCAAGCTTAGTTTTTATTGAACATTACATGCTCGCATTTGCACTTAGCAAACCCGATTATGATGAACAAAAATGGATGGGTATTTTACGCCGAACATGGAAGAAAATGTCGCCACAGGCACACGAATTTGTATTAGCAGGCCACATCTTATTACCTGAGCCATTGGTACCTTTAATTGAAAAATCACTTTCAGATCAGTAAATCAGCCTGTCGATTTTGAAAGGAATTATTTAAAAGTTTTGTAGAAGAAACAAGTAGTTATGTACAAAGGTAAAGGTTTTGATAAGCCTAGAGCTTATGGTAAATGTAAACCTCCTTGTCGCGAAGATTTCGTTCTATATCTTTTTCAAAAAATTAAAGATACATTATCACAGGAATGTTGAATAACTTTATTGACCATAACACCCGTTAAACGCAAATACAAAGCCACCAAATCGGTGGCCTTTTTTGTATTTTGAAGTAAATTTCCTATCTCGCTATATGCCTCAAAGCGATAGAAAGCCGCTTATTAATACCTGCAATAGACTCAAAATTGAGATCAAGTGGTAGAAGGTCAATGACCGCTAACTCCTCTAACAAGGCCTAAATGACAAAAGAAAGGAACCACAACATGTAGTGGTTGGTGGTGCGAAGTGGATACCCCTCCTTTATATACAAAATAACTATCGCGCAGTAATCGTGAATTAGACGCTTTTACATTTGTTGCCTCGCATGATCTACAGGAAAGTAAGCGACGATTCTTAGTAGACAGTTGAGCTTACTTAAAACGATAACTACTGTGCAATTTTATTTTGACTAAAACCTGTTTTCTTTAAAGCATAAATCTGGCATCTTAGTTCATAGGTCAGTTGCTTATATGCTTTCATTGTTGTCACTCTTGCCGGAGATATATTCAGCCGACCTATTTTTATACTTATTCAAGCAATTCACTGATTATTTGAATCCAAGTATTAATTAAATAGTGGCAACAAGCATTTACTGTCACTACATATATGCCCGTTACCAATCAAAATGCTTATTCAGTCGTTTGCTCGGACTCCAAGACAAGGCGCGATATGATGGCCTTTCGAGCGATTAACTACGTTAATCCTCTGTCGGGAGATGTAAAAACAAGTATTTACATCTTAAATGACTAACCCTTACCGAATATTGCAACGCTGTATTGGTTTTCGAGCAAACGACCCGTAAGGCAAGCAATGAGACAAATATTTTCGTTGTTAGAAAGGCTTGAATGATAACGGGTATAAACAAAGATTAAACATCTTGGGATTGTATTTTATGTCTATTCAAAAGAAACTAAAACAAAAGAGCCAGCAATTTATCCATTCTGATCATATGCTCAGTAGCATTACAACAGCATCCTTTTTAGAATCCACCATAGTGCCTATTCCTCTAGAAGCTATTTTAGTGCCGTTAATGCAGGTTAGACGTGAAAAGCTATGGCTTATTGCGCTTATGGCAACATTAGGTTGTATGATTGGGTCTTTATTTGGTTATGCCATGGGTTATTATCTGTTTGATGTCGTCGGAGAATGGATTATTAGAACTCTTTCGACACCCGAGCAATTTGACAGTATTAAGCAACAAATGCAAAATCAAGGCTTCTGGTTTATTTTAACTTTAGGCATTGTACCCATTCCATTTCAAATCGCGATGCTGGCTGCCGGAGCGACTAAATATTCACTGACACTTTTTTTAATTGCAGCAACTATTTCGCGCTCTATTCGTTATTTTGGTTTAGCGATTATCGTCTATTACGCAGGTGATAAAGCCGAACATATTATCCGTAAACATAAAACCAAAACAATGGTTATCTTAACGTTATTCATTGTAACTATTTGGTTAGTAAAAAGTTTTCTTTAACAAACAATCAATACCGTAAACCAAAATACCTTGTGGTGAACAAATTTTAATGATTAAGGATATAAAATGCCTAACCTTTTGACCGCACTTACACTTTTATTTGTTTTCGCTACATTGTTACCTTTATTACGTTGCTCTCATTGGCTTATAAGAAGTTTTGATTTTCCTCGATTACAATTTATTATTTACGGAAGTGTTTTGTTAATATGCCAATGCTTATTTATGCAAAGCGCGCCTGCCCTGTTCATCATTTGTTTTACACTGACAATACTTTCTCTGGTTTGGCAATTGTGGTGGGTGCTACCTTACACTTGGTTCTGGCGAAAGGAGGTACAAACATCAAAAGGAAACGTCCAAGAAAATCAATTAACGATCCTTAATTATAATGTGCTGATGATGAATCGAAATGCTGAAGCTTTAATCAAATTGGTTAAATTTTATAACCCCGATGTGCTTGTTACCTTAGAATCAGATAAATGGTGGGAGAAAGCATTAAGTGTTTTAACTAAAGAAATGCCTTACACAATTAATTGTCCTTTAGATAATTTATATGGAATACATGTTTTTTCTAAACTGCCCTTAACAGAGCAAAAAATAAAGTACCTTGTTGAAAAACAGATACCGTCGATACATACCATTATAACCTTGAGAAATGGCGTTAAAGTCCGAGCACATTTTCTCCATCCAGCGCCACCTAGCCCAACAGAAAATGAGCGTTCATCGCAACGAGATGCTGAATTACTGATCGTTGCAGAGAGTATTGCAAAAACCGATCAACCTGTTGTAGTTTCAGGCGATCTAAATGATGTTGCTTGGTCATCCACAACGCGACTTTTTAGAAAAATAAGTGGTTTGTTAGATCCTCGTATTGGCAGGGGTATGTTTAATACCTTCCATACGTCCTATATATTTGCTCGTTGGCCTTTAGATCATTTGTTTCATAGCAAGCACTTTACTTTATCTAAAATTAAGCGCTTACCCAATATAGGATCAGACCACTTTCCATTACTTACCACATTATCATACAGCCCTAATAATAAACAAAAAGGGATAAGCGCGGAGTACGACGATATAAAAAGAACCAAGCGCATTACAGAAGAAGAAAATGTCAGTTACCTTGATGTACCTGATCCTTAATGTCTTCGAAGGAGGCGAGTAACGCCGTAAATAACCCGCTAAGAATACTTTGACACATTATATATTTTGCGAAAAATAACATTTATTCTATTTATACTCTATTCAAACCAGTTTATGTGACAAGAGTTCCTCTTCGCCTACAAAAAAACCAAGCACACAAGCACTCATTATTTGACACAGTAAGCACCTGAAAAATAATACCAAATCCATTAATTTAATGATCAAATATTACCCAGGGAAAAGAGACTAGTTTAAGGCGAAAATTGCTGTAAATGGTTGTTCCCTTTGCAAAATTTTTAACGCAGAAATAGTTTCTTTTAACCTGTAATACCAATCTGTATAAGATTGATCAATTAGTTACTGGAATTGGTATAAACCAAGGCTTATACCAAAGGAACTAAAAAGGTGATTGGTTTGCTATTAGTGCTTATATGTCATCATTTCTTCAATGCCATAGCTTTTTAGATATTGTAATTCTTGTGCAGGTAGAATTGCCTTTCTGCCGTTATCCCAAATATCCATTAAGCGTTGTCGTTTTTCTGAAGGAAGCTTCATAGAAAAAATCGGCTTTTCTACAAGCAATTTCTCTAAGCCGGGCAAAATGATCTCCAACTGCTCACTCAGGCCGGATGAATTTAGAACATATTCAAGAACAAAAATATTATCAGCATAAAGATCAACACGGTCTAAGACCATCATGTTTAAAATACGATCAACAACGTCGTCATTTCCAGCAACGACTTCTACTTTGTCTCGATTTGCGGGATCATCAAGATAGTTTTGGTAAGGTTTGCTCATGGAGCTGTAATTCCAGCCCGGACCTGTGGCGATGCGTTTACCTATTATTGAGTCTACATCTGAATAGCGCCATGGATCACCTCTACGCACAATAAAGGCAGTTGGATATGCAAAAGTCGCTTGTTTCGCATAAACATAATGACTTCCATCATTGGAGGAAAATTCCATTTCAGGCAAAATATCACAAAGGCCTTCTGCAATCATTGACATGCCACGCGCTAAAGGTACTTGGAAAAATGTCAGCGTGTAGCCCGCTTGGCTATAGATATCTGAGAGCATGTCTATAACAACGCCACGTCTAGGCTCTTTGGCTGTGGGGAATATGGTCATAGGAGGCCATTGATCGTAGCAGACGTTTATGTTTTTCGCCTGAGCAGGTAAACAATATATTCCCATAATCAAAACAAAGATAAGGTTAAACTTCTTATTATAAATATTATACTTCCACACGATTTCGCCCCTTGTTTTTTGCTTGGTAAAGTAAATCATCCCCACGCTTGAAAAATTGTGCCACTTGGGTTTCCTTTTCTTCGCGCTCAATCACACCGATGCTTACGCTCATGTTAAAGGATGTATTTTCAAATTCTAGTGTTGTTTCCCGAATCAATTTACATAATTTTTCAGCTAGGCACTGCGCGCCTTGACGGTTTGTATCTGGCAATAGAATCGCAAATTCTTCACCGCCTACACGCGCAAAAAGATCCACCTGACGTAGCTGTGCAGAGATCAGTTTTGTAAAATGACAAAGAGCAATGTCACCGCCACTGTGTCCGAAACGATCATTTATTTGTTTAAAGTAATCGATATCCAGTGCCAATAAAGAAAGCGGACTACTTTGACGCAAAGCCAAATCGGTTAAGCGCTGCGCTCTTTCAAAAAAGTCCCTGCGATTGCGAATACCAGTAAGATCATCTGTTGACGCTATTTCGGATAGTTTTTTGTTTAAATTGACAAGTTCTTCAGTACGTAAAGCGACTTCTTTTTCAAGCCATGCATGTCGCTCCTCTTCGGCTAACAGCATTAATTGGCGGTCATGTTCAATGGTTGTGAGCATGGTATTAATGTTTTCTTGTAAAGTGTTCAGCTCATTATTATCACCTACTCCTAAATTGATCCTTTTTTTACCGATATGTTCCAGGTGAATTTCACCTACCTGTAACATGAGCCGCTGAAGGGGCCTGCCTAGCAAATGTTTGAATGCCCAAAGGAAAAGAGTCCAAAGCACGATAAATTTAATAACAGCATTAATAGCAATCAGCATAAAACCAAAAATAATACGATCTAAGATTACATTTGAGGATGAATATAGACGTATGTGACCTAAAGGTATTTCTTGTCCACTCAAGGACCAACTTAGGTGTCTATCAATAAAGAACAGCGATAAAGGTTTAGAATCTTCTGAATAGGTACGGTGTTGTATAAGAGGCTTATCGTTGTCATCAAAAACATCCACACCGTCAACAATGGGCATTTCAATCAAACCATCTGCCAACGCATTCAACTGTGTGGTGTTGAGCTGCCAAAGACTGGTTGTAACCGATTTTTCTATGGTTTTTGCTAACTGATGTAATTCGTCTAAAAGTGTATTTTTTGTAAGCAAGTATTCGGCTGAAAATTGGAAAAATGTCACTATCAGTGTCACCGTCAAATAAAGCGCAAAAACGACACGTAATAGTTGTAGTGAAATTCGATTCGGCTGGAAAAATGAAGATATATATTTACGCATAAAACGAATCATTCCTTGTTATCAAATTGTTTTTACGAACATTATGCTTATTGAGTGTAGTTCCATTGTGTCGATGGGCAAATACTTACTGAAGGCAAGCATTACATTTTTACAATGCTTATACCAATTCCGTTAACTAACTGATCAATCTTCCTGGTTAAAAGAAACTATTTCTGCGTAATATTTACTCACTAAATTAACGGATTTGGTATCATGAAATATCATATTTTCTAAGTTTGAAATTCTCGACTACATAATAGTATTACAATCAGGGTGCAGTGCAAACGTTGTGAAGCCAGGCACTGTTAGATGAAAACAAACTGGATGATGACACCATAACAAATCACGCCCTCCCGTTGTTTGTTGCTATACAGCAATAGTTATTTGTTATTCTCTCTATTGTTGTCAACAGGTATTGCTATTAGTATATAGGTTATAAAAATAGCCTAATAAGTCTTTGTTTAATATTAAATTTTTGGAGTTACTAATGTCATTTGTAGAAAATAAATTACTTCAGCCCGTCACTGTTGGTGATATGGAATTACCTAATCGCATCATTATGGCACCATTAACACGGACTCGTGCTCCTAACCACATGCCGAATGCATTGATGGCTGAATATTACTCACAACGCGCCAGTACTGGATTGTTAATCACAGAATGTACTATGGTGACAAAAGACACGTCATCATTTGGTGATGATCCGGGTATCTATTCAAAAGAACAAATACAAGCTTGGAAATTAACCACAGATGCAGTTCATAAAGCAGATGGTCGTATCTTTATGCAAATTTGGCATGCTGGACGAGCTGCACACCCTCTTTTAAATGGTGGTAAAGAATCCGTTGCACCAAGTGCGCTTGCTATTGATGACGTCACACATACACCTGAAGGTAAAAAACCTTACACCGTTCCTCGCGCTTTGACTGTGAGTGACATTAAATCCATTGTAAACGACTTCCGACAAGCTGCGATAAACGCGAAAGAAGCCGGCTTTGATGGTGTTGAAATTCATGGTGCGAATGGTTATTTGATTGATCAATTTTTGCGTGACAGTGCCAATCAACGCACTGATGAATATGGTGGTTCTTTTGAAAATCGATCTCTATTCTTAAAAGAAGTGATAGAAGCAGTAACGGAAGTAATGGGTAGTGGCCGTGTTGGTTTACGCCTTTCTCCTTTGAATAGTTTTAATAGTATGAAAGATAACGATCCGCTTGCATTGATTGATTATCTGACTACTACATTAAATAGCTATAACTTGGCATATTTACATCTTATGCGTGGTGATTTCTTTGGTTTACAAGAAGCTGATGTAGTATCTGTTGCGCGTAAAAACTATAAAGGTCATTTAATGCTTAATATGGGTTTCAGCCCCGAAGAAGCTGCGCAAGTGATTGGTGAACAACAAGCCGATAGTGTCGCATTTGGTACTGGTATTTTGGCAAACCCTGATTTTGTTGAACGAGTTAAACAAGGTGCTGAATTAAATTTACCTGATCAAGCGACTTTCTATACGCCAGGAGCTAAAGGTTACACGGATTATCCCTTGATGGCTGTTTCTTAAATAGTCAGTATCAGTTGTTACCTCCTTTCCCGTTATGTTATTTAAGCGCTAAGAATTTTACTTAGCGCTTTTGTATTTTAATAAGGAAAAATATGGTTACTCCTCATCATATAAGCTCAAACGGATTGCGCATAAAGCCAAATTTATCTGTGTTAACTAACCTCAGCTCGGGATAAGCAAAACGATACAATACCGCTATTAGCACTAATGTGTTTTTAGTTTTTGGGATCAAATACTATTAAGTGATGCTAGGTTATCGATAGATGCTATTCTAAAAACATCTAACAATAAGCTAACCTGTTGATTAAAAATAACTATTTATTATCGATCTTTGATTTACAAGAGCCTTACTCGACTCCCCTGCCCGACTATTTTAAACTGATGCTTTATATATTTCTTTGATTGCGGTTGCTAACAATTTATCAAATTCTGCTGGTGTTTGTTTTGCTGATAAATCTGAAAGTAGAGCACGTGAGAAGCTTGCAATTAAATTAGGATTTTTTGTTAATAATGTATTGGCTTCTTGGCGACTATATCCACCCGATAAAGCCACAATACGAAGGATATGACTCTCATTCATTAATGCGCTATAAGCACCACTAACCGTTGGAATAGAGACTTTTAACATGATACTAACTGATTTATCTAATTGTAATAATTGCTTTTCAATTTCAGCAATGAGCATTGCTTCAGCTTCTTTTTTGCTACTACTATGAATATCTACTTCTGGCTCAAGAATTGGCACTAGCCCTGCTGCTACTATTTTTTTACCTACTTGAATTTGTTGTTCTACAATTTTTTTAATAGAAGCTGCATTTGCTTCATGTATTACAGAGCGCATTTTTGTTCCAAAAATATTTCGTTCCTTTGCTCTTGCTAATAAACTGTCTAAATCAGGCATCGGCTTCATTAACTGAACGCCCTCTTTTTCTTCTGCAAGTCCTTTATCTACTTTTAGAATTGGTACGATGCCCTTTTTATCCCATAAATAATCACCGGTATACATACCCTCTATTTTTCTATCCATTGTTTTTTCAAATAAGATAGCCGCTAAAATATGCTCAGAAGTGAATGATTGACTTTGTATTATTCTACTTCTCATCCCTTGGACTAAGTCATACATTTCTTCTTCAGAATGATATTCACTTTCTGTAATACCATACCCTTTTAACGCTTTAGGGGTACTTCCTCCACTCTGATCAAGTGCCGCTATAAAACCTTTGCCTGTTCTCATTCGTTCTAATTGCTTGTTATTCATCTATAACCTCCGAATAGTAAATGGCAATAATATTTAATATTATTATCACTTTAAGGTGAGCTTATTTTTACTTGCAGTCAAGTCAAACTTATAACACAGCCACTTTTTACCATTCGGCATCTTTTTCCGAATTTTTTATTTTTTGACCTTCCCTATCAGATGTTAACAACAATAAAAAAACAGCAATTATTGGACGTTAGCAAATATTTATACCAAATCCGTTAATTAAGTGATCAAAGATTACGCAGGAAAAATGAACTAGTTTAAGGCGAAAATTGCTGTAAATGGTTGTTCCCTTTACAAGATTTTCAACGCAAAAATAGTTTATTTTAACCAGCAATATTGATCAGATATTTAGCGGAATTGGTATTACAGGCCAGCTGATAAGCTATTTACTATCTGGAACGATTGGAATATTGTGGGTGGAGAATATTTGTAAAATAAGAATTAAAAATAGGCAAATATTCAGTTTCAAACAATTCGATGAGTGGAAAAATTTGAAAAAAACAAAGGCAGAAATTAATGAAAAAAACACCCGTTTTACTGATTATATTAGACGGCCTCGGTGTTAATCCTAGTCGAGCGCATAACGCTTGGGCATTAGCGAAAACACCCCATCTTGACCATTATTTTTCAACTTGGCCACATACTGTACTAAATGCATCAGGAGAAGCCGTTGGCCTTCCTGATGGTCAGTTTGGAAATTCCGAAGTGGGACATCTAACGCTTGGCGCTGGTCGTGTATTAAAACAAGAACTACCACGTATTTCACACGCGATTAACAGCGATGAACTGTCCGAAAATTCCAAATGGCAAGCCATGCTCACTCAGTCACCGCGCTTACATTTAGTGGGCTTAGTATCAGATGGCGGAGTGCATTCTCATATTGATCATCTTTGCGGACTTTTACCCTTGCTAGTGAAGGCAGGCGTCGAACCCGTAATACACATGATAAGTGACGGACGAGACACGGCACCACGCTCAGCGCTATCGTATATCCAGCAAGTGGAAGACAAACTACAGGAATTGGGTTGTGGCAAAATTGCAACACTAAGCGGTCGCTACTTAGCCATGGACCGCACCAATCAGTGGGATCGCACCCAACAGGCTTGGTCTGCTATTGTCACGGGTCAAGGGCTACAAAGTGATAGTGCAAGCAATGCCTTAGAAGCAGCTTACCAGCGCGATGAAAACGATGAATTTGTTCAACCAACTATCATTGGTGATTACAAAGGCATCGCAGATAATGAATCAGTATTATTTTTCAATTTTCGTAGCGATCGTATTCGTCAATTGACTGCCGCTATTGGTCTAGAGACATTTAATGACTTTGACCGTGCTGAAGTAGGGGTTCGTTCTGTCGTTTGTATGACTGAATACGACGCACAATTTCCATTTCCAATTTTATTTGAACCGCAATTACCACAACAGGTGCTAGCACAGATTATCAGTGATACTGGCATGAAACAGTTCCATTGTGCCGAAACTGAAAAATACCCACATGTCACCTATTTTTTTAACGGTGGAATCGAACCACCCTTCCCTGGTGAGACCCGTAAAATCATCCCTTCACCTGCGGTTGCAACTTACGATTTAAAACCTGAAATGAGTGCACCGGCAGTCGCTAACGAGGTGATTACCGCCATTGAAAGTGATTCCTATCAATTTGTTTTAGTGAACTTTGCCAATACCGATATGGTTGGCCATACAGCAGTGCGCCCGGCAGTTATCAGCGCGGTCGAAACAGTTGATCTGCAAAGCTCACGTATTATACAAAGTGCCTTACAACGTGGTTGGCGGATAATACTCACAGCTGATCACGGGAATTGTGATGAAATGGTTGATCCACAAACAGGGGAACCACATACCCAGCACACATCCTACCCAGTACCTTGCCTCTTAATCGGAGAAAAAAATGTGCGATTGGGCATCGGTCGTAGCCTTGCTGACGTAGCGCCAACTATCCTGGAATTACTTGATTTACCCAAACCTGAGGTGATGACCGGACGCAGTTTGTTGTTAAATTAAATATCTCTTCATAAAAGAATGCGCAAAAAGAAACACAGAACAAGTATGATAGAGAGACGTTAACTTAAACCAAAGGTTTCAATCACATGCTTTTCTTTATTGATGCGCAAGATGTTAAGAATAATTTATCTTGGATAGAACTTTGTGATGCTTTGCATGAAGGCCACCAAGCACCCCGAGCTGATATCGATGATATTTTATTCAAGCAAGGAGACAATGCTTTATTAAACCGAGCTGCATGGATCAAAGGTAAGGGAATCGGTGTAAAAACCGCCACTATTTTCCCCAATAATACCAACCTCTCAGAGCCTCTACCAAATGTGCAAGCGGTGTTCACTTTGTTCGATGACAAAACAGGAAAGCCCTTGGCGTTTATTGACGGCAATTTAGTCACAAAATGGAAAACGGCTGGCGATTCGGTGTTTGCGGCTAAGTTATTAGCAAGGCCAGATAGCAAAGTATTAACAATTGTAGGTGCTGGTGCAGTTGCATCATCGATGATTGATGCCTATAGAGCTTTATTCCCTAAACTGGAAAAGGTTCAAATCTGGAATCGTACTTATGCAAAAGCACAAAAACTAGCAAAGAAAAAAGACGCAATCGCCATCGAACATCTGCCTGAAGCATTAAGCAATGCCGATATTATCTCTTCTTCCACCATGTCGACATCACCTTTCATTAAAGGAGAATGGATCAAAGCCGGAACCCATGTAGATTTAATCGGTGCCTATCGCCCTGATATGCGCGAAGCCGATGACTCATTATTGATCAAATCGCGTATATTTGTTGATTCACGAGAAACCGCAATCCATGATATTGGTGAACTCGCTACGCCGATAAAGAATGGCATAATTAAAGAAACTGACGTTATAGCAGACTTTTACCAACTTTGTAATGGCGGACAAGGACGTAAAACCGAAGCGGAAATAACGCTTTTCAAAAATGGTGGAGGTGCCCATCTGGATTTAATGACTGCGCTGTATATCATGAAAATGGCAGGAAAATAATTTCTCTCATGTAAAGTGGCAAGTGGAAAGGTGTGTCTAGCACACCTTGCATTTTTTCATCATTTTTAACTCGTCCAGCCCTTATCTTAAACCTAAGTTAGAATCATGACGAACAACTAAGATGAGATACGCCTCCCACCTTAAAGAACTCAAGCGGTTTCAATCGATAGTATTTATCTTCCACGTCCTTCGACTGCTCTGCATATGGCTGTGTCATTACCTCTTGTAGCTCTCGAATTAACGTATAATCCCCGACTGCTGCTTGCTGATATGCCGGCATAACAAACCACTCTCGCAAAATGTATTTTGGATTAACGAGCTTCATCTGCCTAGAGACTTCTTGATAGGTTCGGGGAGCAGTAGCATTCGCATCACAGTCTCGGTTGAGAAGCGTTTTCCATTCTACAAACCACTCAATCCAACGCGTGTCCATCTGGTCAGTGTTGAGGTCTGTATCATGCGCCCTTTTTTCATTTAACGTGTTGTTTAAAGTGCTGTAAAAGCTTTTTTTCAGTGGTCGAATATTCTCGGGAATCGACGAGAGCTCTCGAAAGAAAATAGTATAATCGACAGGTGTTTGTACCATGAGTTTTTCTAGTTCGCTAAGCAGTGCCTTGTGAGAAGCATTGTTCAACGTGCTAAGCCCCAACTTCGCAGCCCACATAGCTTGCATTTCGGTGTGCATGACGGTCGAAAATCCACTTTGAATTTCATCAAGTGCTAGCAAATGTTCTTGATGTAACGCCAGTAATGGTCGTAACGCCGAACAGAACATGTCGAAGTTGCTTTGCGCAGCCTTAGGTTGGTTCATGAACGAAAAGTGATTACCGCCACCCGTCCAAGGCTGATATTGCGGGTTAAACACATCACAAAATCCGAAGGGACCATAATCAAGTGTATAGCCACCAGCGGCGCAGTTATCACTGTTAAAATTACCCTGGCAAAAGCCGACGCGGATCCAGTTCGCTATTAGTGACGTAAGGCGACGTTGAAACTCGCCTGCTAACACCACCACTTTCTCAGGGGTACTGAGCTGGCTATCAACAACGTCGGCGTACTCGCGATCAATCAAGTGCAGTACAATTTTTTCGAGTTCTTGCATCGCTTTAAGGCTTTCATCTTCACGGGTACGGCGAGCGAAAAGTTCAAGTTGTCCGACACGAATAAACGACGGAGCAACACGTGTCGAAATAGCAACAGCTTCAGAGAGCATCATGTCGGGATTCTCCGAACGTGATCCCTCCGAGTACCAACCGCGCTTGACCGTTTCCGTTTTTGAAACATACAAACTCAAAGACCGAGAGGTGGACACGCCAAGTGCGTGCATATGCTCCTGAGCCAAAAACTCACGAACACTAGATCGTAAAACCGCACGACCATCTGCACCGCGACAATAAGGTGTGCGACCACCGCCTTTTAGCTGCATTTCCCAGCGTCGACCGTTGATAACAGCTTCAAGAACTGAAATGGCACGACCATCCCCATATCCGTTGCCCGTTTGGAACGGGCATTGATGAGTGAATTCAACCCCGTAAATAGAAAGTGCGTATCCCGTCGCCCAACCGACTTTGCGCATTGGCTCTGGCACCTCAGAAATATCGCCGGAGAACATGCGTACGAAGTCCGCAGACTTAGCCATCGAGTCGCTAAAGCCAAGCTCGGAAAAAAAGATTTTACTGTGCGCAATATACACAGGCTCTTCGATTGGTGTCGGATTAACGGGAACATAATGACCCGAGAAGACTTGTCGTGGTGCATAGTCAGCGCCGTTTGCTGTCGCATCAGGATCACAGTTGAGCGTATCCATAAGGGAATAATTAGCCAACTTAGCAAGATCATTGAACGTCGATATAGTCGCGGAGGTTTTCTTAGGCTGTCGGTTTGTCATAATTGTTTATACCAAGGTTCATAGAGATAAATGTTAATACTTTGTATCTTACCCCGTTATTTTAGAGAGTTCTTTACTTTGTGAAACTAAGTTAATTTGTCCAATCAAATAGAGTGAAAATATTCATACTGACTAAACCGGTATGTGCCCATTGCGAGCTAGATTGGTGAAGCGCTACCGACCCCATAGCGTTTTTAATAACGTTAAAAATACTACTCATCATTTATATCATTGCAGAAAGAAAATGATGGAGAGCAAGGCGCATGATTGAGTAATAGCGAGCTATTGCGATTGAATGCAACGACGCTATCTATTATTTTAACCAACAAGATAGATCAGATACTTATGCAGGTTGGTATTATACCAACATAATATTTCACTCTCCTCAAATGCAGTGTTCCTGATCTTCATGCTATGAGGAGAGAAAATTCAGTCTATTTGGCCGCACTTCGGGCTTCTTCAAGCCAACCGTTCCATTTATCTTGGTTTTTGGCAATCCACTGATCTACATGACGTTGTATATCCTGTTTGCTTTTTTCACCATCGTTCATACGAGTATTCTGCTCGTTAACATCGCTAAGCTTCAATGTGAATACTTCAAAAAACTTCCTTGCTGCTGGATTATTTTTGGTAAACTTTTTATTGGCAACTATTTGAATATCAGAAGCAACAAAACCAAGTTTTACAGGGTCAGAAACTGCTCCCTCAAGGTCACTTACTGTCATCCGTTCAACGGCTGACATTTGGGCTTTGGTTGGATTGATTTCAGGAACATTTATCCAAACAACATCTTTGCCCGGCTTCAGTTTAAAAATAGTCCAATTTGGTGCCCAAGTATAAAAGAATATTGGTCCGCCATTTTTATATTCAGCCATTGCTGATGCCATTCCAGCTGCATATGCCGCTTTCACCGGATTAATAGAATCTTCAAGACCGTATACATCCATATGATGGGTTATTATTTTTTCACATCCCCAGCCCGGTGGACAAGCGGTCAAATCAGCCTTACCATCACCGTTGGTATCAAATGCTTTCTTTACTTCAGCTCGTTTAAAGTCATCTAGAGAGGTTATATTATATTTATCAGCTTCTTTTTTAGATATCAAATAACCACCCAAACCACCCGCTTTCATGACGTAACCAACCTTTTCCCCCTTTTCATCGAAATTACTCGGTAATTGATCGTTATGCATAGGAAACCAACCATTGGTCCAATAATCAATATCGCCTAGTGTCACTGTTTTGTAGAAGATCGGATTCACCAACGTTTTAGGAAAGTCCACATCATATCCCAAAGTTTCAAGCCCTCGTCTGACCAAAGCCTCCTGAAAAAAACCGGTATCCCATGTTGCACGCGCAGGTTTGACTGTTATCCCTTCGCCTGGATGGCTAGTATCAGCAAGAGCTGTTGTTGCTGTGAATGTCATTGCAGTTAACGCAGCTCCAATTATTATTTCTTTAAACATTATTTTACTTCCTTATTTAATTATTTATTTTTTGTAGCTAATGATTGAGTCATTCGATCTAAAACGATTGCTAATAAAACAATAGATAGACCACCGACAGTTGCTAGACCAATATCTAACGTGTTAAGACCAAGCACAACCGGTGCTCCGAGGCCACCCGCTCCAATCATTGCAGCGATTACCACCATAGAAAGAGACATCATCATTGTTTGATTTAGACCCGCCATGATAGTCGGCAGAGCAAGAGGTATCTGAACCTTAAGCAATACCTGAGAACTTGTTGCTCCGAAAGCGAGCGCCGCTTCTACCAACTCTGGGTGTACTTGCCTGATACCGAGACTCGTTAATCGGACAATTGGCGGTAAAGAAAAGATAATAGTAGCCAGAACGCCCGCTGTATTACCTATGGAAAAAAGCATCACAATAGGAACCAGATACACAAAAGCAGGTGTTGTCTGCATTGCGTCTAAAATCGGTCGTAAAATATTATTAACGCGATCACTTCGACCTGCCCAGATACCAAACGGCACGCCAACAACCGTACAGAAAACAACGGATGAAAATACCATGGCAAGGGTTATCATCGTTTCTTGCCAAAACCCAAGCAACCCGATCAGTACCAATGAAGCAACGGTAAAACCCGCAAGTTTGAAACCTGAAACACGCCAGGCAATGATGCCAAACACGATAATAACGAGGACGGGAGGTGTTACCAGAAGACCGTCAGATACACCAGACAGGATAAAATCGACAGGCCATTTGATCATCTGGAAAAACCATCGATACCCCTCAACTAACCAATCTACAAAAGCGGTGATCCAAACATCTAAGGGAATGACTCTTTCATCAAAACTAAACATGATATAAAACTCCTTAAGATACTATTCTAGTGTGTTGGTTCTTCAAAAAAGGTTCCCTTTTCGGCACGATTTAACGTTCGAAGAAAAATGTTTTTTGAAACGACGCCACGATATCTATTTTCTGAATTTACGACAGGAATAGGCCAAGCGTGTGATGAGACTAAGTGTAAGATATCTTGAAGGCTCTCAGTTTCTTGAACTGATTTTGCTTCTTCGATAAAAGCATGTTCAAGTTTGCTTGTACCATTTCCTTGATCAATAACTTCACGCAAAGAATCTGCAGAAACGATACCTAAAAATATATGTTCAGAGTCTAGTACATAGGCAAATTCACGATCTTTCATACTCAACATTTCCAGAGTGACTCTTGGGCTACCTGCTTTCGTGTGCCATACCACCGTTGGTTGAGTATCACGTACAATGTCCCCAGCAGAGATAACACCTGTTGGATCCACACCACGGAAAAATGCTCGTACATAATCATCTGCCGGGTTCTGCAGTATATCTTCAGGCGTACCGATCTGAATAACTCGCCCCCCTTCCATAATTGCAATTCGGTCTCCAATTCTTAATGCTTCATCTAGATCGTGGGAGATAAAAATAATGGTGCGTTCGTGTCGATCTTGTAGTTTTAACAGTTCATCTTGCATCTCTGTTTTGATAAGAGGATCAAGCGCTGAAAATGCCTCATCCATGAGTAGAATATCAGGATCAACAGCCAGACCTCGCGCCAATCCGACCCGCTGTTGCATACCGCCACTTAATTCATTTGGATAAGCTTTCTCCAAGCCTTCAAGTCCAACCTGTTTCAAAGCATCCCTCGCTCGCTCCTCACGCTCCTTCTTATCCATCCCGTCAAGCTCTAATCCAAATGCAGCATTTTCCAATACGGTCTGGTGGGGCATAAGAGCAAAGGACTGAAAAACCATGCTAGTCGTACTTCTACGAAACTGTACCAGTTCAGCTTTGCTCATTTTAAGGATATCGACACCATCAACTAACACTTCTCCAGATGTCGGCTCAATAAGTCTATTCAACATTCGTACGAGCGTTGATTTTCCTGAACCAGATAATCCCATAACAACGAATATCTCACCTTTATTAACTTCAAAACTAGCACCTTGCACAGCAACGGTGAGTCCTGTTTGTTCGTAAATTTCTTCTTTATTTTTTCCCTTCTCTAGTAACATTACGCCCTTGCTAGGCTCAGAACCAAACACCTTATAAAGATTTTTTATCACTATTTTTTTCATATTATTTTTCCAAGACGTTCATTAAGTCGCGCTGTTTTTTTGTATGTATTCAACAGCTAGAAATTCAATACAAAATACATTTTGATCACTTTACATGGTTTGATTAACTGATGTATGTACGCCAACGCACTGTAGTAGATAAGTTATTTCGAGCGTAAATCTAGAGTGGCCCTGCAAGATTTTATATATTTGGTACATATGGCCTTCTAAGAGATGGTTGTCTTTAGCTCTATTCCCGTGAAGTTGTTGGTGGGATCATGAACTGTAAAAACAAAGCACTGCTTGTTTTTGATGCATTAACAATAACTATATGGAAATGAAAACCTAAAGCGGAGTTTGTAGTAAGTATGAATAAAAAAAGAATGTTTCTGGAATAATGCAGTAGTAGAAAGCTTTTTTGATAGCTTGAAACAACAGCGATTTCTTTGGCGCAATAACCAAACACGCTATACAGCCCAGTAAGATGTACTGCTTTGTAGTACAACAGTCAGTTGATGAATTCATACCTTGATTATCAAAATCGCAATGAATTTGAGCGTATGG
>TARA_R110001583_G_scaffold9433_4_pt1 | contig 21021 bp, 21 predicted proteins | sample TARA_R110001583 | Tara Oceans TARA_R110001583 (sample SAMEA4398432) | marine metagenome | biome: Polar Biome; feature: [MES] marine water layer (ENVO:01000295) within the mesopelagic zone...; material: water (ENVO:00002006), including particulate matter (ENVO:01000060) such as...... | reverse complement strand
AAAATAGTGGTGCTGTATCGTTTAGCTTATCCCGAGCTGAGGTTAGTTAATAAGAGAAATGTGAAGGCAAGCAAATTACTTTGTGTGTAATACGGTATTTAGTAAACTTAAAATAGTTTAGTATATAAAGTTGCAATGTCTTAATAACCAGTTGGAATTAAATTCGGTAAGTTTATTCCTGGTATGATTAATACCAACTAGGTTAAAAACCCAAGATAGAGGAATAACTGATGCCACAACAAGATAAAGACGATTTACAAGGTCGATCTTATGAAGCTAAAAACAACGAAGGGGTTGTCAATATAGCTAAATATAAAAATACTGAACAAAAAACAAATTCAGAAAATTCGGCTTTCGCACAGGTAATGTCTCAGATGAACATTGCCGATCGTGCTGCATTTGATGTGCAATATGATAAATATTGGAATCAGGCAAGCGATAATGCCCAGTTACTGTCTGTCTTGATTTGTGAAATCGATTATTTCGACAACTATAAAGAACATTACGGACAACAAGGCTCTGCTTTTATGTTGTTAGTGATTGGACTTGCCCTTAAAAATACCTGTGAAAAATTTGGCTGTTATCTTGCCCATTATCGTGGTGATGAGTTTGCCATTTTAATTAAGGGAGGCACGGTAGAAGCGGCTACAGAAATTGCTGAATTATTAAGACTAGCGGTTGAAGAGTCGCGCACTGAGCATAAACATTCTAAAGTAAGTGATGTGGTTACGTTGAGTATTGGACTTTCAAGCGTGTTTCCAACCTCAATGAAGATGTTAATGCAAAACTCTGTCGCTGAATTGACTAGCGCTAAAAATTCAGGCCGAAATCAAGTTAGTGGTCATGTAGATACAAAAAATATTGATAGTGGCTTGGTCAAGCAAGAGACGGATGTTATCACTAAAGAAAGTGTTGAAAAGCAAATCAGCAATGAGTCTTTATTAAAAGAACATGAGCAAAGTGATTTTGAGAGAATGCTTTCTGAATTAGAAATTTATAATCGACTCGATTTCAATAGTTATTTTGTTTGTGCGTGGCAAGAATCGAAACGTGACAAAGACTTATTGTCTATGGTTATTTGTGAACTCGATTTCTTCGATGAATATACACATCACTACAGTCAGCAAGTTAGCGAGGATATTTTATTAATCATTGCCTCCACGTTACAAGGTCTGTGTGAAGACTTGAGTTGTTTTGTCGCTCATCTTGAAGGTGCAAAATTTGTTGTATTGATTAAAGATGGCAATGCAACTAAAGCATTAAAAATTGCAGAAGCATTACATAAATCGATTCAAGAACTTGAAATGGAACATCCTACTTCTCCTGTCAATAATCATTTGACCATGAGTCTAGGTTTATCGAGCATCTTTCCTGGCGAAGATAATTCGATGAAATCATTAATGAAGAAAGTTGATAGTGCGCTGACTGATGCGAAATCATCTGGATATGATCAAATTAGCGTTAGCTAACTTTGGTTGATTAACGCTGGTTGGTTAACTTGGTTTTGTCACTAAGGTGAGCAACTAGTTACAATGTTCAATGAATAGATTTTAAAAAGCCTCTAAAGAATACCTTTAGAGGCTTTATTGTTTATTACGCTTACAGTATTAATGTGGGCTGACTGCAATTTTATTTCTGCCGGTATCTTTTGCAATATATAAACCTAGATCGGCTGTTTTAACCCAACTTTTATAATCCGGTATATTACCTGTAATATGTGCAACACCAAAACTAGATGTCACTTTAACGATGGTGCCTTCATGATTAAACGTTGCATTCTCAATACTTTTGCGAATACGATCGGCAACTATTTTTGCATTTTCTAATTCTGTATCAATCAGTATTAATGTAAATTCTTCGCCACCATATCTTCCGGCAATATCAGTTTCACGCATGTTCTCTCTGATGCAATCAGCGACTTTTTTTATCACCTGATCACCAAAAGGGTGTCCATAGGTATCATTCACATTTTTAAAGTGATCAATATCCATCATGATCAATGAGGTTGCTTGTTGTGTTCTGGTATGGCGTTTATATTCTTGTTTACAGCATTCTAACCAAAAGCCATGGTTATTTAGTTGTGTCATAAAGTCAGTATGACTCAAGTGTTCTAATTTTAGATTTGCTTCTGTTGCGACTTGTTTATTTAAAGCCACATCCGTGACATCATAAATAATCATGCACACTTGTGTTACTTTTTGAGTAATATCGGTTAAGGGAAGAAAGGTGACGTTCTGGTACATAAATTCAGCATTGCTGGTAATAGGTCGGTAGCTTTTGAATTTAAACAAATAAGGACGTTGCTCCCAGGTTGTGAAAGCTTTGTTTTTAAGCACACAAATGGTGTCCAATTTTTGTTGCAACCAATCTTTCGGTATGTCGGTAAAAAGCTCATTTAACTTTCTATCAACCACATGACCCGTCAGTAGACCAGAATGATTTTCCATGAAACCATTCCATACTTGAACATTCATTTCTAAGTCAATAACCACTAATCCGACATCGATATTTTGCACCATATCGATTAACCAATGGATATCTTTAAGCTCTATACTTGTACTCATTAGTTTATTAGGTATCCTATTTTGTTAGTTAGCGTATCAATAGAATCTTCTGTAAAAAGTAATAAAAGATCACATTTAATGTCATAGTTTTCAATCGCATAGTTTACTTCAATGGCTAATGTTTTTTGCCAATGTGTTTGTCTGCTGGAGATCAGTTCAGTAACAGGACAATGCTGCCCGAGTACGTTTGGCTGCCCTTGACTAAAGTGGATATCAAGTTGCTCTGATAGGCCATTTAAAAATGCACCTATTAAAATATTAGAGATATCATTCATGACTTCTATCTCTACTTGATTATCAACCTTTTTATCGTATTTCAGTAGCTTAGCCATATCTTTAAAACTAGTGTCATGAAAGATAATTAAGGCTTCTCCACTAATGCCTGAGCTAATAAAACCTTGAGACACCGCAGATATATTATCGTTATTAGCAATCGATGTGATCGCCATATGTAATTCACTTGTTTCCAAAGTATTCACATTTGGAATAGGCAATAACACAAATACATCAAGCAAGCGTGCGAGCAAATCACCTGCACGACCCATTGCGATATTTGAGACTTCTTGTAGTGCATCACGTAGACCGATATTATCTTGTGGAGACTCTGTCTCTTCAACAGGCGCTTGGTTACTTGCTTTATAAATACCGTAGGATTCTAATAATGTGACTAACCCTTCTTGATGAATGGGTTTTTTAATGAAATCAATCGCGCCCATTTCTCGTACTTTTTTATGGGCTTCTGGCTGAATGTCACCGGAAATAACAATAACGATGGCTGGCAAGTCTTCTTTGCAAATGGTTTCTAGTACTTGATAACCATCCATAATTGGCATGTTCAAATCTAAAAAAACAATATCACCTTTACCTTGGCGAATCGCTTCAAGGCCAAGTTCACCATTCTCAGCAAAGGAAATAGAAATATCCCAATCTTTTGGTAGAGAGCGGGCAATTGCTTTTCGGGCTAATGCTGAGTCGTCACAAATTAAAACGGGTAATGACATAAGATTCCTGAAAGTAAGAATAAAATGAAAAACTGACTATCTGTTTAGAATAGAACAATAATAATATTTCGTTACATTATATTAGCGTATTAACATTATTTTTACATAAAAATAAATTTTTGTGATGTATATTGCCATGATTTTTTATATCTGACTGATAATAAAAAGCAGTTAAATTTAATAGGAATTCATTGATATGTCTAATTTACATAAAAAAGCATTATTGGTAGCATTAATTGTTGGTAGTATTTTAAACTTCATTAACCAATATCCACAAATTTTCTCAGAAGAATCAATTAATTGGATTCAAGTAATGATTACCTACACGGTCCCTTATCTGGTATCTTTTTTTAGTGCAAAAAGTGCATTAAATAAAAGTGTCTACACAGAAGTCAAAACAAGTGAGCAACAATGTGCCGATTTGCTCTCTGAATTTAAAAAGATTACCAAAGATGCCAATGAAGACATACAGGAGATTGCTAATAATGCGGGTGATGTTTACGCTCGGGCTAAGTCTCGCGTCAGTTTTGTGGATGAAACCTTAAATGACGTTAAGTCGATGGCCAATGAGTCACATTCTGTTGTGGCTATTTCGCAACAGTCATTATCAGGTATAGAGTCGGTTAATAGTCGCTTTTCAGTGCTTAATGCGCAACATGAACAATTTATGAATGAATTTGAACAAGCAGGGAGTTGGGCAAAGGATCTTTTAAATGAAACACAATCTTTTGCGAAAGAATTTGAAAAAATTGAAACCATGGCAAAAACGATTACTGCCATTTCTTCGCAAACCAATTTATTAGCGTTAAATGCGTCCATTGAAGCTGCTCGTGCGGGAGAAGCAGGAAGAGGCTTTGCAGTGGTTGCCGATGAAGTAAAGAATTTAGCGAATAAATCGGGTGATCATGCTGGAGAAATTAACCAATTGGTGGCGTCACTTTCAGATGCAAGTCATATTTTATCAGAGAAAGTAAACAGCTTTTCAGAGCAAATGAGTAGCTTGCTACTTCAGCAAGATAACAGCCATAAACAAGAAGTGATGGAATCAATACAGTCGTTACTTGGTAATATTAATCAAATGTCTGATAGTGCCACGAGCCAACTTTCACTGGTAGATACGATAGTGCCTAAAGTTGAACAAATCGCAGATGATACAAGAGCCGCGGTGGCTGGCTCGCAACGAAATATTACGTTAAGTAATCAAATAACAGCGAAGCTTGAAAAAATAAGTTAAGCTCAACGCCGGAGAATGGAATCGAAATGTCATTTAAAACAATGACATTATCGTTTTCCTAGCCCTTAGCGAAGATCCATTAAGCACTTAAACGCTCATGGCGAATGGCTTCAAGCATCTCAGATGTGGTCTTGATTTTGCGTACATGATGTAAAAAGGTTAGTGCCTGTGGTTGTTGTAAACGCATAAAGGTTAACCATTGTTTAATGCGATTCGGTAAATATTTTTCTTTATCGCCATGAGTTTGAATAAAAAGATACTCGGTCATCAAATCTAACGTTTGAGGCCAACTATAAGGCGCTTCTTTTTCTTTAATAACTTGTGCTAAGTTAGGCATTGCGAGTGCACCACGACCTATCATCAATCGCTCACACCCACTTATTTCCATGCATCGTTTCGCATCTTCAAGGCTAAAAATGTCGCCGTTAGCGGTGACGGGGATATTGATCGCTTCACGGATTTTTGCTATCCAATGCCAATGAGCAGGCGGTCTATAACCTTCTTCTTTAGTACGTGCATGTACTGCTATTTCATCGGCTCCTGCTTCTGCAATAGCTTGTGCATTTTCAATTGCGAGTGATTTATCTTCATAACCTAGACGTATTTTAGCGCTTAAAATCTGGTTGGTTGGCATTATTTCGCGGACTTCTTTGACGATTTTATACAAGGTGTCTGGACATTTTAATAATACCGCACCACCTTTACTTTTATTCACCGCTTTGGCAGGACATCCAAAATTGAGATCAATACCATCTGAACCAACATGCAAGGCTTTACTGGCATTTTCAGCAAGACAACGTGGATTTTGTCCTAACAGTTGAATACGCACCGGCGTCCCTGAAGCTGTTTTGCTATCATTATAAAGTTCTGGGCTTAAACGACGAAACACTTTGGCGGGTAAACGCAATTCAATGACTCGAATAAATTCAGTCACGCAGAGGTCGATTCCCCCTAATGAAGTTAACAATTGGCGCATATGATGGTCCATAACGCCTTCCATCGGAGCAAGGGTGACTTTCATGTAAATAACTACTCAAAATTAAAAGGAGCGTAGTATATACCTGTTAACTTAATGTGCAAAATTCAAGCTTTCTAATAAAGACTATTTTAAATAAAAGAGCTTCATAGCAGAAAATGCAATTATGAACGAGCATTTCGCAAGCAAAAAAACAACATTATCGACCAATAATTGATGCAAATCCTTGCACATCATTCCCTGACTATTTACCCTATGAGCTTATTAATCAAATCGAGTAAAAGTAATGAATGTAAGTGCACAAGAATTAATCAAGAACAGTATTAAAAGTATTCCTAATTACCCAATCGAAGGCATTATTTTTCGTGATGTCACCAGTCTTATTGAAAATGGTGAAGCTTTTGCTGCGACCATTGCAGAATTTGTGGCGCGTTACAAAGACATGAAAATTGATAAAGTGGTTGGTACCGAAGCGAGAGGATTTATTTTTGGTGCACCTGTTGCTGCCGCTATTGGTGCGGGTTTTGTGCCTGTGCGTAAACCAGGGAAACTACCAAGAAATACCATTGAAGAAGATTACACGCTGGAATATGGGACTGATATGTTACAAATTCATACTGATGCCATTAAAGAAGGTGAAACTGTTTTATTAATGGATGACCTTTTAGCCACGGGAGGCACTGCAGAAGCCTCAGTTAAACTGATCCAACGTTTAGGTGGTACTGTGATAGAATCGGCTTTTGTTATTGAATTACCCTCTTTAAATGGTGCGGAAAAACTTAAGAAATTAGGTGTCCCGTTATTTTCATTAGTTAGCTTCGAAGGCGAGTAATCTTAGTGAGTTATCAAGTTTTAGCCCGAAAATGGCGCCCTCAGAACTTCTCGCAAGTCGTAGGGCAACCCCATGTATTAACCGCACTGAGTAATGGTTTAGCACAAAATAGAGTGCACCATGCTTATTTGTTTAGTGGGACTCGAGGGGTTGGTAAAACAACCATCGCCCGTATTCTGGCAAAAAGTCTAAACTGTGAACAAGGTGTGACTGCCACTCCCTGCGGAAAGTGTGAAAACTGTGTCGCCATTGATCAGGGACGATTTGTGGATCTATTAGAAATAGATGCAGCTTCTCGGACTAAAGTTGATGATACTCGTGAGTTACTTGATAACGTGCAATATAAACCTGCAGTAGGGCGTTATAAAGTGTATTTGATAGATGAAGTACACATGCTCTCAAAACACAGTTTTAATGCTTTATTAAAAACCTTAGAAGAGCCTCCTGAGTACGTAAAGTTCCTGCTGGCAACCACTGATCCACAAAAATTACCCATTACTGTTTTATCTCGTTGTTTACAATTTCACTTAAAAGCGATTCTTCCTGAGCAAATAGAAGCCCAGTTAGAACATATATTGCATAAAGAAAAAGCAACTTTTGAACATCAAGCGCTGAATATCATTGCTAAAGCCGCTGACGGCAGTATGCGAGACGCATTAAGTTTAACGGATCAAGCATTAGCATTTGGGGCGGGTAATATTGAATACCAATCAGTATTAAAAATGCTTGGAACACTTGATAATAGCCACTTACAATACTTATTACACTTTATTGCTTCTGGAAATGTCACCAAGGTTTTTCAAAAAATTGAAGAGTTTGTGGCACTCGGAGCTGACTTTGCGAAATTACATCAGGAACTCTCTGGTTTATGTCATCAAATTGCATTACAGCAATTGCAAAGAAATACAACGGCGATTGAAAAGTCAGCTATTCAATTACTGAGTGAACGTTTAAGTCCGGAAGAAGTACAACTCTATTATCAAATCGCATTGGAAGGTTACAAAGATTACCGTTATGCACCAAATGGTAAAGTTGCGCTAGAAATGACCGTCATGCGTTTGTTGGCATTTAAACCTGCAAACTATATTGAGTTAGATGAAAACTTATTAACTAATCAAAATACCAATGAATTAACACCAGCAGAGCCTCAAGTTGCTCAACAATCAGAGCAAAGTATTGCTAATACACCTGTTATTGAACCGATTGTTAATGAACCTCCTGCTCATGAGCCGAGTACTTATGAAACTCAAGTAGAGCAATCACCTGTTCAACAAGCAATAACACCAGAAGAAACCACCAAACCTGTCGATTCAAATGCAGATTTTGTTGCGCCAATAGAATCGCATACAGTAGCAACTTCTGAAGAAAACCAAGCGATGAATGAGGAGTATAATGCCTTTTCTGAACCGCCGGAGAGTCAAGAGGAAAGACAAGTAAACGTCCAGGCTATCCCAGAACAAGCTGAAGTTATTGCAGAACAGCCAGCTCAAGTCACACCACAGCAGTCTATCAGTGAAATAACAAGCTCACGTAATATGTTACGTAGCCATCGTTTAAAGCGAAACGAAGTAAAAAAGTTACAAGCGACAACTAACACTGATCATGTTAATGATGAGCCCGTTGTCGCTGTTTCACCTGTACAAGAAAGTGTAACGACTGAGCATTCATCACTTAATAAGTCATCTGTAAATGTTGCAACTGAAACAATGGCAGTGCCACCTTCAGTTGAAAAACCACAAATCAGTGCTCATGATGTGCCCGAAGTTACCCCAGCACCAATGCCTACTGAAAATTTTCAAAGTAGCCAATTCGAAGATCAGTTTGAGCCATCTTTTAATGAACAATTCGATGATTCATATGAAGACTCATACCGGGGTAACGACTATGAGCCTTATATTCCACCTGAAGAGATGCAACCTGTTGCCACAAGCACCCTTGAACCTGATGTTCAGAAGGAAACCTTTGAGGTAGAAGCGACACCTGCAGTCGAGCCTTTGACGCAGCAGTCGTATCAGTCATTACCTGCGACAGAACATATTGATTTAACGCCTAAAAGAACTGACGAAGTAAATGGAAGTCCTGTTGGTCATCATGCTTTTTTTAGCGATCAACAGGTTGAAAGTGTCGAAGTCGATAAAGCGAAATATGTTGAAGATAAACTGACTGACCCTTGGTCCTTGGCCATTCAACAAATGCAACTACACGGGTTAACTAAGTTACTTGCTAAAAACTGTGTAATGAAAAAAGTCGAAAATCAAATAGTATTAACACTCAAACCAGAGCAACAACATCTATTAAATAATGGAAGTTTATGCGAAGAGTTACAAATGCAGTTGAAAAACTATTATGGGCCCCAATATAGTATGTATATTGAAGTCGGTAAGGTAGAAGGCGAATTAACCGCATTTGAGTCGGAAGAAGCGCTTTTTGAGCAATATTTAAATAATGCCAAACGTGCCATTGTCGAAGATGAAAATATAAAAAATCTAGTGAATAACTGTGGCGCAAAAGTCTATGAAAATAGCGTGATACCACTATAATAGTGCTTATATAAAAGCAAAAAACAATAATATTATGTTTATCAATATCAGGTAATTTAATTAATCCTATTGAATTAAATGTAATTAAAATTTTAATAACAGTGAGAGAAAAATATGTTTAGTGGTAAAGGTGGAATGGGCGATTTAATGAAAAAAGCCCAAGAAATGCAAGAAAATATGAAAAAAGCACAAGCAGAAATTGCTAACACAGAAGTGGTTGGTGAATCAGGTGCTGGCTTAGTAAAAATTACATTACTAGGTAATCATAATGTACGCCGTGTAGAAATCGACCCTGAATTAATGGCAGATGATAAAGAAATGCTTGAAGATCTGATTGCCGCTGCAATGAACGACGCAGTGCGCCGCGTTGAAGAAGTTAACAAATCTAAAATGAGCGGATTAACAGGTGGTATGGAATTACCGCCAGGCTTCAAGATGCCTTTTTAGCAATTAAATCAATTTCTTACTCCTGCTTGATTCGTTAAGGGATCATGCAGGGGATAGTATTCTTCTTTTGCTATCACTGTAGCTATCTGAATTGATTTAAATTGATGACGTTATTTGTTGATACTTTTGGCGAGAATGTTTCTAACCAATAAGTAAAGAAAGCCTGGTCCGCTTGAAAATAATCTTTATCACCCTTTCTTATTCTGTAAATGCCAGCCGCTGCGACGCTAAATAGCAGGCAATCTAACCTTTCAGTGATAATACCTTGACGCTCAACGAGTGATTGTAGGTGCCAAACCACTTCATTCATATGCGCTTGAACACTACGATCACCACGCTGATGGAAAATGCAGGTATTAATAGCCGCATCATACTGCTCAATATATTGTGTTGCTTTACACTGATCGATTTTTGGAGTCATTGATGTGTTATCCACCCAATAACGAAAATTCGCCTTTAGATTTGTTTCAAAGTTATTAAGAAATTCAATATTATCGCCTTTTTTACCCGCAGGAAACATGATGCAATAACGAGAATGGTAGTCCATTACCAGCAGATACTTTTTGCGTTTAATAGCAACGCAATGCACTATCCATTGCCATTGAAAACCGTCATTCTCATTACTATAACATCATCGGGAAAAACAGGCGTGATGATTGATTCTGCAATAGTCTTATGTGGTGCAGGCTCAATGCATGAAATTTTATTACCTTGACGTGTGACGGTAAAAAATTCTGTGGCTGCTTTGGTGCAATTAAATACTAACATTTGTCGTTTTCCCGGTGTTCATTTTCAATAGGGCTTTGCTATATTCAGCTCTTACTTGCCCCTGATGTTTATCTTCAATAATCAATAATCAATAATCAAATTTCAATAGTTTTTCATCATGGCAGTACTCATTGTCTGTTCAACTTGCAACCTTGGATTAATATTAAGCAACGGTTCAGTATGTCCTGTTAGTTGATTTATCATTATAAATGTTTCCTTATCGAATTAGGTTATTTTTTGTTTTGATGGATCTCGCTAACCTCGTTAAGTCTGGCGTCTAGTGCTTTAATGAAAATTATTTTGTAAAAATAGAAAAATTTTGAATAGATTATAAATATTGTTAGACAATTATAAATATTTACAAAATATAGTTTTTATGCCTGATTTGGCTCATATTTGGCCTAAAATAATAAATAATAAAAAAATGTTTCAAATATTGAGCTTAATATAAAAATAAGTGTCATAAATAAGTGTTTTTGTTTAAAAAAATTTTAAAAGGTTCATATTTGATTTTATTCCTATTTTTTGTTCCATATTTGAGCTATTATAATTTTAAAGATAAATTAAAGGTTATTTATGAGCGAAAATTTAATACTAAAAATAAGAAGTGATGTTGAAAAATTACACAAGTCACTTGTTACTACTGTTGATGAACTAGAAAAAAAAGCAGTTAATCCAAGTGACGGTATCGCTCTTAATAATAAAACAGAGCTCTCACTGTTGATGAAGAATAAGAGAAAAGAGGTAGGTTTATCTATGGAAGACTTAGCGCTCCAGACCGGACTTTCATATTCAACATTAAAACGAATTTTTTCTGATCCTTCGGGGGCTAGGTTTTCGAATGTAATTAAAATATTAAATGAATTAGGAATAAATTCATGGGCAGAAAAGTAGATGTATTTATGTTTAATAAGCTCGCAGGATCTATCGAAGAAGAAGTAGATAAATATGTGTTTACTTACGCCGACGGTTACAAAGGAAAGCCATTATCTTTAAGCCTACCGTTATCGAAAAAAATACATGAAAGTGAAGGTTTGCACCCATATTTCAAAAGTTTAGCTCCTGAGGGATGGTTAAAGAAAAGATATTCAGAAATCCAAAAAATAGATGAAAGGGACACCTTTGGTTTTTTGATAGAAAACGGAGATGACTTACTAGGGGCAATCACAGTTAAAAATGTCACAAAGGCAGGCCAAAAGCAGTAGTCGCCCTGAATTAAATCATATTAAGAAGGTAAACATGACCATACAGAGATGCTTAATTACTTTAAACCCATTAAAAGGGAAGAAAGAACTCGATGCAGGTTACTCTAAAAAAGGCCTAAGATACCTTACAGGTAATATTATAACAAAGGATCATCTTCCATTTACGAGAAGTAATTTTATAGAGGTTCAACCCATTCTCCAAAAAGGGATGAGTATTTCTGGTTACCAACCAAAGCTATCACTTAGCATTATCAATGATCAGTTTAATGTGGTCCACAATAGTGCGACATACATACTAAAACCATCACCAGAGCAATTCCCAATGCTTGCGGAGAATGAGCACGCGATAATGCTTATCATGCAAAAGTTAGGCTTCGATGTGCCGCCATTCGGACTAGTCTCATTCGCCAAAGAGCGCGAAGAAGATACAACTGAATACGCTTTTATCATTAAACGATATGACAGAATAACCGGCCAAGAAAAAATTCACCAAGAGCAACTTGATGGCTCTATGAAAGTGGATGATAAGTACGGAAAAGTTAACAACGTTAGAAAAATTAGTTACCAACAAATGTGCAATTTTCTAATTGAGAACGTGAATGGCGGGTTGAAGTTTAAACAGGATTTGTTTAAACGAATCCTTTACGCGTATTTGTTAGGAAACGATGATCTTCATTTACGAAACTTCGGAATATTAGTGCCAGAAGTAGAAGCTAACACATTAGCTCCCGTGTATGACTATGTTTCAACTGCCCCTTATTACGAAGGAGATCTTCTTGCTCTGCCTTTACTCGCTATAGAAGAAAATGAGACGGTGGTTGCGCCTGGGCAAAATACTAAGTTTGGGGCGTATACAGGGTATGACTTCATCTTGTTTGGAGAGGGCATCGGTCTGAATAGAAATATGGTGCTAAAACTATTAAATAGCAGCTATGATAAAAAGAATTTAGAGATTGTTCTAGGCACTATAAACAATAGCTACATGAGAGTGGATCATAAAGATAAGGTTATTAGCTGTTTCAATTCACGAATTGTGGCTATTAAACAAACCGATTACGAGCCTCTCTAAGGTCTGTTGATCCTTGTCGTTTAAATCTTGCTTATCACAAGGCGTGATACTTTTTGTTGTTTTTAATGCGTGCTAGTTTTCGTGTTTTTGTATTTGCTTATTTCTCTTCTTGCAAAAGTATCAATGCCAATCAACACCAGAGAGGCTATGATTGCCATATATATCGGTATTTCGATGATGTTTACTTGCTCACCTATCAGCAAGGCAACAATAAAAACTAATACTGGCTCTAGATAACTTAATAAGCCAAAAAAGCTAATGGGTAAATGCTTTGATGCATATAAAAACAATAACATAGGCAATGTGCCCACTAACGCCAATCCCATATAATAAAACCAATTTAACGTTTGAATATCAGACCACTGAGCCCATGGGTAAATGTATAACAAAGCGGGAATGGCGATAGGTAATAAAAATAAGTTATCCAAACAAAATACAACATCACTATGCATTGGGTAACGACGTCGCCAAATGAAATACAGTGGGTAACCGCAGGCAATCACAAATACCACCCAGGATAAACCATCTGCAATAAAGTAGGCATAGGCAACCGCGCCAGTAGCAATTAAGCATGCGAGTGTTTGTACGCGCGTTAATTGTTCACCATAAATGAATCTTCCTACTGCTACTAATACCAAAGGAAGTGCAAAATAACCCAACGCCACAGACAATGTTTCACCGTTAACTGGGGCCCAAAAAAATATCCAAAATTGAGGCGCAATCAATAATGCCGAAATAAAATACCTTGGCCATAATCGCCACTTTTTGAGTTGCCCCCAAAATAAAGAAATGCGTCCCATTTTCCATAAAATGAGAAGCATAAAAACAGTACTCCATATAATGCGCTGTCCCGCTAACCAATTACCGGGTGAAGAGAGATCTGGTAGTGGAATGTGCCATTGAAGTTGTAAATACATGGGGATAATAGCAAATAAACAAGAGGCACATATTGAAGCAAGGATGCCTTTACTGGTTGCAGATGAATGAATGCTAGTATTGAAAATCATTGAATAACTCCGGCTGTGGATAATGGAGCTGTATCGAACCGTGTAGAGGTGAAATGTAATCGCCATCTATTAAAGCAGATGGCGATTAATAAAGTCGTTTAAGTAGTACCGTTATACGACTTTAGTTTACTGTTAGCAATTTATGCTTAAAGGTCTTTCATTTTCTCAAAGACAACATGAGAATAAGCCCCTTCAGGTTTCTTAGTGATCACTGGCGCGGATTTACTATCAAGTAAAATCTTAACCGTGCGCTCATAAGCGGCCGGTTCTAAGTAACCAACACCTTTTTCACTACTGCTTAATAACTTAGCAACTTCGGTCATCATTCTGGTTTGATGAGATTCAGTTTGAGCACCGGTATCATCATAATCTAGAACAATCATGGCTGCTTCTTTAGGATTTGCAGCAGCCCATTCCCAGCCTTTTATTGATGCTTTTAGAAACTTCGCATAGGTTTCAACTTTCTTCGCATCTTTTAAAGTATCTTCCAATACATATAAGCCATCTTCTAGTGTCGCAACGCCTTCTTGCTCATATTTAAATAGGATTAATTCATCGCTAGTCAAACCACCATCCAAAATTTGGCCATATTCGTTATATGTCATGGTTGAAACACAGTCTGCTTGACCTTGGAAAATTGGGTCAACATTAAAGCCTTGTTTGAGGACTGTTACACCATCATCACCGCCTGCAGTAGAGTAACCTAACTTAGACATCCAGCTTAAGAAAGGATATTCATTACCAAAGAACCACACACCTAAGGTTTTACCTTTAAAGTCAGCAGGGCTCTTAATGCCACTAGACTTAAGGCAAGTTAGCATCATGCCTGACTCGCCATAGACCTGTGCAATATTAACCAATGGTAAGCCTTTTTCACGGGTTGCTAAGGCTGAAGGCATCCAATCCACGATCACATCTGCTCCTCCACCTGCTAATAGCTGTGCAGGGGCGATATCTGGCCCACCTGGTTTTATGGTGAGGTCGACACCTTCGTCTTTATAGAAACCTTTTTTTAATGCCACGTAATAGCCTGCGAACTGTGCTTGAGTCACCCATTTCAGTTGTAAAGTAAGACTTTCTGCTGCGTTAGCTGTGAAGCTGGCTGCCATAAAAGCCACGCCACTAGCGAATGATATTAGAGTTCTTTTCATAGTTTATTCCCTTTTCTATTAAGTAATCGACATTAACTGTTGTTTTTACCATCTCGGTACGAGGGGTGCCAAAACAACAATGATTTTTCTAATAAGGCTAATGCCCCGTAACTTAATGAACCCGCGATAGCTGCCACTACAATAGTGGCCCACACTAGGTCCATATTCATTCGACCTACTTCAGTCGAAATTCGAAATCCCATGCCTACGATTGGCGTACCAAAAAACTCGGCTACAATCGCGCCAATTAACGCTAAGGTAGAGTTAAGTTTTAAGGCATTAAAAATAAAGGGTAGAGCATGGGGTAATTGGTTCTTTAACAAAATTTGTGACTTTTTAGCTGCATAGGTATGCATTAAATCGTTATGAAGTTTGTCGGTTGATTGTAATCCCGCCAAGGTATTGATGAACATTGGAAAGAAAGTCATCACAACAATAACGGCTGCTTTAGATTGCCAGTCAAAGCCAAACCACATCACCATAATAGGGGCGATACCGACAATAGGAATCGCAGACATAAAGTTACCTAAAGGTAGCAAGCTATTACGTAAAAACTCACTTTTAACCGCCCATTGGGCAACGATAAATCCAGATAAACAGCCCATAATATAACCGGCTAAAACAGCTTTTAAATAGGTTTGTTTAAAATCAGCCCACAGCATGGGGATGTTGGTTATTAGCGCATAAAAGATATTAGAAGGAGTGGGTAATAATATCGGTGAAATAGCAAAGCCTTTTACGATACTTTCCCAAGATAGCAATAACAAAAATGCAAAAACAGCCGGTACGAGTGGTTTGTATAAAGATTGTTTATTACTGGCTTTTGTTAGCAAGCTTAATAACTTAGCCACCGAGTATGCCACTGCAAATAATAAACAGATAAGGATCGGCATGTCTTTATAAAAACCCAACTCGCTGAGTGTGACCAGCAAAACCTGGCACAGTATCAGGCCAACATATAGTGTTTTTTTAATCGTATTAGGCATTAGTCGTTCCTCCACGTCGGCGTAACAAAGCATTTTCGGCTAAACCCACTAACCAGACTAAGATTGAACCAAGTGTGGCAGCAACAATCAATGCGGCCCAAATTTGTTCAGTTTGCCCATAATAAGAGCCACTTAATAATCGTGATCCTAATCCGCCTTGAGCACCTGTTGGTAGTTCTGCCACAATTGCGCCAACTAAAGCAGCTGCTATCGCCACTTTTAAACTTGCGAATAAATAAGGCTGTGCAGAATACCAACGTAACTTCCAAAAAATTTCTTTAGAGCTTGCGCTATAGGTATGCATTAACTCTTCAAGTAATCGATCTGAAGAACGTAACCCTTTAACCATGGCGATGGTGACTGGGAAAAACGATAAGTACATTGAAATAATAGCTTTAGGCACGACACCGGTAATATTGACCGCGCCTAGCACCACCACAATAATGGGGGCTATTGCTAATATCGGGATAGTTTGTGAGGCGATTACCCAGGGCATTAGACTCGCTTCTAAGGTTTTATTGTGAACAATACCTATCGCGATTAATATGCCTAATAACGACCCGAATATAAAACCTAATAAGGTTGAATTAAGTGTAATTTGAGCGTGAAAAATGAGAGAACGTTTCGAATCAATCGGTTTATCCAGTATCGAATTACTCAGTTCTTTGGCTACTTGGTGAGGTGCGGGTAACATAGGGCGTTTCACGTCATAAGCCTGTGAAAATACTTGTTGATAGCTCCATTCTTGATTTTTACGTTCCAGATTTTGAATAAGCTGTTTGCCATTCATTATCAGCGCTGCTAGGTACCAAATGGCGAGTACAATAATCACTATACTGATTAAAGAAAACGCCTTTTTTGTCCATCTATTAGATATCATGCCGACTCCTTTCTGCTAGTAATTAATCGATCGCGTGTTCGTTGGCCAAAGCTGAACGAATTTCGCTAGCTAAAGCATGAAATTGTTCTTGGTCTCGTAAAGCTAGTGTTTTAAGCCTTGGTAAAGGACTCTTAATAACTTTGAGAATGCGACCCGGTCGAGGAGACATCACCACAATATGCGTGGAAAGTAATACCGCTTCATCAATAGAATGAGTAACAAATACCACCGTTTTTTGTGTTTCACTCCAAATGCGTAGCAGTTCCATATTCATATGATCACGCGTGATTTCATCAAGCGCACCAAAGGGCTCATCCATTAATAACAAGTCAGGGTTTAAGCAAAGAGCACGTGCAATTGATGCGCGTTGTTGCATGCCCCCCGACAGTTGCCAAGGATATTTATTATGGAATTCCTGTAAGCCAACCATTTTCAAATATTTATTGATTTGATTATTTTGAAACTCCGAAGACTGACCAGAAATTTCCATCGGTAACGCACAGTTTTGTTGGATATTACGCCATGGCAATAGCGCCGGAGCTTGAAAAACATAACCATATAAACGATTTAAACGCGCGTCTTCAGCATCGGTGCCATTCACTTTTAAGGTGCCTGATGTAGCACGTTCTAAGTCTGCAATAACGCGTAATAACGTTGTTTTACCACAGCCCGAAGGGCCGATAAATGAAACAAAATCGCCTTTCTTAATGCTTAAATTAATATTAGATAAGGCATGTATATCCCCGTCTTTACTCGGAAAAACTAAAGATAAGTCCTCTATCGAAATCATTTCTCGTTTTGGTTTAATCGCTTCGACTGTTGCTTGTTCTTCCGATGCTTGTTCCTTTATTGCTAACATATTCCCTCTCTTATCTTTTTTGATTTTTTGATTTTTTGATTAACGCTCAACCGTATAAGGTGCATGATCTTGGTTATATTTTTTGACTGCATCGAATATCGTTGGGAAAGCAGGGCGTTTAATGTAGCGTCCCGCACCCTCTACCACATTTAATTTGCCATCTTTAAAAACAACGTTTCCTTGGCTGATAGTGATATCAGGAGAGCCGATGACTGTTCGTCCTTCAAAAATATTAAAATCAATTTTTTGGTGATGCGTTTTAGCTGAAAGCGTATGTTCTTTGCTCGGATCCCAAATAACGATATCGGCATCACTGCCCACTGCGATACAACCTTTCTGAGGATATAAATTGAAAATTTTGGCACTATTGGTTGAGGTCACTGCGACAAACTCGTTTTCCGTCAAACGTCCCTTGTTTACCCCTGAATCCCATAACACCATTAATCGGTCTTCGACACCTGCTGTGCCGTTAGGAATTAAGCTAAAATCATCTTTACCAGCCGCTTTTTGATCTGCACAAAAACAACAATGGTCTGTCGCGGTGGTTTGAATGGTGCCACCTTGTAATGCTTTCCAAAGTGCTTCTTGATGACCTTTAGGTCTAAAAGGAGGGCTCATTACATGCGCGGCTGCCGTTGCCCAGTCCGGATTTTTATAGACACTGTCGTCTAGCTCTAAATGACCAGCTAAACATTCACCATATACACGTTGACCTTCTTGCCTCGCTCGGGCGATTTCGTCTATGGCTTCTTTACAAGACACATGTACTAAATACAGGGGAATACCGATTGATTGAGCGATACGAATAGCGCGGTTAGCTGCTTCTCCTTCAACTTCAGTAGGGCGAGATTGAGGGTGAGCTTCAGGGCCTGTAATACCTGCTGCCAGCAATTTTTTCTGGAGATGATAAACAAGCTCTCCATTTTCTGCATGAACGGTTGGCATCGCACCTAATTCTAAGCATCGACTAAAACTATTAACCAGTGTTTCATCTTCAGCCATGATGGCATTTTTATAAGCCATAAAGTGTTTGAAGCTATTAACACCTTCTTGTTCAACTAATTGGCCCATATCTTGAGAGACGCTGTCATCCCACCAAGTTACAGCTACATGAAAGGAATAATCGGCAACCGATCGTGATGCCCATTCTTTCCATATTTCAAAGGCTTCCATGAGAGGCTGTTGAGGGCTTGGAATAACAAAGTCGATGATCATCGTCGTACCACCTGCTAAACCTGCCGCAGTACCAGAATAAAAGTCTTCACTGGCGACGGTACCCATAAAAGGCAGTTGCATATGTGTATGAGGGTCAATGCCACCTGGCATAACCAGTTTTCCTGTGGCGTCGATAATCTCAGTACCGGCGGGTACTTCTAATTGATGGCCTATTGCTTTAATAATGCCATTTTCACAATAAACATCGCTTTCAATAGTCTGATCAGCATTGACAATCTTGCCACCTTTAATTAATAAGCTCATGGTTAATAATCCTTTTGTGTTAGTGCCTGTGGGCCACCGAAAATAACAAAAGTGCTAACGATAGAGGTTGGCACTTGGATGAAATATACGTAGCAACAATTATGTTTAGTTATGATGTAGTGATAGCAAGGAGTAGGCCAAATGCTGACCAGTTGGACAGATTTATTTTTATATCTTTGAAATAAAAGGGATTAATGTGCTATTTTTGATTTTTTCAGGACATTGTAAGTGATGGCGTGCACACTAATGTTGCGCAATAGCAGGGCATTCAGTCACCATTGTGGTGCGTAAATAGTGTACAGAAAGGACTCTTTTTCAGTTGGTTTTTAACAATTATTGCTCAAGCTTCAAGTAAGTAGATGAAAACTCGTATTAAATTTTAAAATTAAAATATTTCTGTCCGATTGGTCAGGTTATTGCATAGGTAACAATTGGTTTATTGTGATTAACGTCAGTTCGGGATAATGGAAGCGTCAATGGATGGAGTCTTAATTTCCTACAATATTACCAGTATAAAGTAGTGTTTAACTAAATCCTGAGCTGATGTTGTTTATACCAAAGGAAGGATAAATGTGATCATTTTTGCTGTGCAATCTTTGATTACGTTATCAACTTAATTGGTATTATTAATTCATCTTTTAGTGGAGTCAATTATGAAAGCGTTAAAAATTAATAGTGATCGCCTGTGGGATAGTTTGATGCAAATGGCAAAAATTGGTGCCACAGAAAAAGGAGGCTGTCGTCGCTTGGCCCTGACTGATTTAGATAAACAAGGTCGAGAATTATATATTCGTTGGGCTGAAGAAGCTGGGTGTACGGTTCAAGTAGATGAAGTCGGAAATATCATGTGTACTCGACCAGGCGAAGACATGAGTCTGCCTCCTGTGGGCACCGGAAGTCACCTAGATACTCAACCAACAGGTGGTAAGTTTGATGGTGTATTTGGTGTGTTGGCGGGCTTAGAAGTGGTTCGCTCACTCAATGATCATGGCATAAAAACCAAGCATCCGATTGAAATTTCAGTCTGGACGAATGAAGAAGGTTCTCGATTCGCTCCTGCAATGATGGGCTCTGGTGTCGTCTCTGGACGTTTTACCTTACAAGAAATTTTAGATACAACTGATGTAGATGGCATTCGTTTAGGTGATGAGTTACAACGTATTGGTTTTGCGGGATCTTATCCGGTAACGAAGCGAGCTTTTCATGCTTTTTTTGAAACGCATATTGAGCAAGGGCCTTATTTAGAAGCTGAAGAAAAGCAAATTGGTGTGGTGACTGGTGGGCAAGGGCAGCGTTGGTTTAATGCGACCTTAACAGGTCGCGAATCCCATGCTGGTACGACGCCGATGCATTTACGCAACGATGCTTTAATTGCTAGTTCACAATTGGTTTTAAAAGTTGAAGAAATTGCTAAGGCTCATCCTCCAGGGTGTGGCACGGTTGGTTTTATGAATGTATTGCCTAATTCACGTAATACCATTCCTGGTGAAATCGCAATGAGTATTGATTTGCGCCATCCTATTGATGAAGAATTAACCTTAATGGATGCAGAACTAAAAGCAGCTGTTGCGGAAATAGAAAAGCAGGGTGTTGCAATTGATTTAGACCCTTTCTGGTATTATGAGCCGATTCACTTTGATAGTGCATGTATTGATGCCGTGCGTCAGGCGACCGTTGATTTAGGGTATAGCCATATGGATATCATCGCAGGAGCTGGGCACGATGCCTGTTATGTTGCTGACTTTGCACCAACCAGTATGATTTTCACTCCATGCTTGAATGGTATCAGCCATAATGAAATTGAAAGTACCACGCAAGAAGAATGTGAAGGAGGATGTTCAGTATTATTAAATGCCATGCTGACCATGGCTGAAGCCGTTTAATTTTTAGATCTATTGCTCACTTTAAATTAGCCATTAAAGTGAGTGATTAATATTAAATAGTATGAAAAACTGAATTTAAGATATAAATAATTTTATTTACTTAGTGCCCCTTCGAAATGAATGAGTTTTCTGTAAATTAG
>TARA_R110001583_G_scaffold53927_3_pt1 | contig 21023 bp, 14 predicted proteins | sample TARA_R110001583 | Tara Oceans TARA_R110001583 (sample SAMEA4398432) | marine metagenome | biome: Polar Biome; feature: [MES] marine water layer (ENVO:01000295) within the mesopelagic zone...; material: water (ENVO:00002006), including particulate matter (ENVO:01000060) such as...... | reverse complement strand
TGAACAGGATCAACTCGATGACTATGACTCAAATGATTATGATGAGAACTACTAGTCTTTGTACTATTTTGAACTAACCAAATAAACATAACAAATTAAAAAAGTTTCATTTAAGTATTTATATAATAAACCTATTTAATAGATAAGTTTTAAGGAATCACCTTGACAAAAAATGCATTAATTCTTGCTACCGATATTATTGAACAAGCGCAGCATAGTGGTAGACGCGCGGGTACCTCATTAGAAAACATTGCTTCTGAACAAGGTGATGAGACGATGCTTGCGGTGTTAACCGAAATGGATATTTTAACTGTCGCTAAAATTGTTAGAGAGCACGACGCGACTATCCCTTCTATTGCCACCTGGTTAATGGACGCAGAATCAATTAAGCAGCTATTAAACGTTGAACCTTCTTATTGGCAAAATATGGATGAAGATCACGTATTTTGTGCACAAACTGAAGCACACAGTTTATTAACACAAATATTTCTCTCTTCTGATGATGAAGAAAAACAATTGGAAGTATTAACTGCCATTGTTGAAGATGACTTTGGTCTTTTGTATTTATCTTTGCCGTTTATTGGTCACGATTTTTCAGAATTAGAAGAAGACGAAGAACAAACGTCTGGTAGTATTGAAGAGTTGTTAATGAAAATAAAATCGTTAAGCGAAGAGGCCTATCGTGAAGTAATGACGGTAAGTACTAATGGCACACTGGACAATATTGAAAACGCGTTAAAACAAAATGCCAATAAACAAAGAGTGACCGCTGTTGAAATGGATACTGACGATATGTTTGCGCCACTTTAATTCGCCAAGTGATATTTTAGGTCGTTCGCTAGGTTATTCGTAAGGTAAGTTATTAGGATTCATCAATGAAAATTGCAGCGTTAAGAAATCACCCATTTCTACTTCTTGTCTTAAAAGATGGAGAAAGTGAAGGCTATTTTACGCCCGAATTTATGCATAAAACTAAGCAACAATTATCAGATATGTCGTTGAGAATAGCGTCTGATAACTTGTCGATAATTTATGCCGATCAAATAAAAAAAGGCTGTGAAATTGTTCTTGGACTGAGCAACTTAGGTCTATTAGAACTGTGCGATAACGATACTGATAAAGCAAAAGAGTTACTAAAAATCCAAGGTATTGTTTATTGCTTTAGAGCCGGTTGGGCAAAGTACGCTCAATTAAAAAAAGTATCTCCCTCCTATTTTGAAGAGGTCTCGCTTAGTAGTTATGCGTTAGCCATTAATGATACCTCTGACATAAGACTTATGCATGGAGCATTGGTGAGTGAAGGCTATCAAAGCGCTATGCTGTTAACTGTTTATAAAAGTATTGCTGCCAACTATTGTGCAAACGCCCTGCTTATTGATACTGATGAAGACGTATTAATATTTGAATTACAAAAGTTTATTAATACGGCAATTGCATTATTGCTAATTGATTGTGACAAAAAAATGTTTACCAATTCATTGTATCAGCAGTTAAACACTTACCTGACTACAACAGATAAAGCTACGCTACTTGGTAAAGTAGACAGTTGTATCGAACACTTCATCCAAAAGCTACCGTTATTAACTAGAGAATACCTGCAAGAAATAGGTTTATTAGATTTCAACGAGTTAAAGGGAATTATTGATCAACAAGTTAATATATCTATTTATATCCCCGAAATATTAGAACTTCCTATCACGGTTGCCAATGAGCTAAGTGGCGATTTTGAGGGCGGTTATGACTTTCATGCTGATGATGAGGATGATATCGCTTATTTAAGGCCTGACGGTCAATAAGAAAAACTCATAATTTCGTACTACTTTTTACTTAGCCAGAGAGTATAGCCTCTCCAGTCAAGTTAAAAGTAGTGCGAAGTTACGGAAACGTCGAAAATCACCTTAAATTAACGCGTAGTTAATGTCTGGTTAGTACGTGGTTAGTTCGTGATTGTTACGCTTTAAGCGCAAGATTTAATCTAGGTATTTCTATTGCCGGGCAGCGATTTACAATAATATTAATACCACTTTCTAACGCTAATAATTCTGACTTAACGTCAGTTACCCCAAGTTGTGTCCATATATGGATAATATTCGCTTGTTTAGCCTCAACCACTATATCGTATAGATACTTAGACTGGCGAAACACGTCAATCATATCAATAGGTGATGGTATGTCGTCTATACAACGATATACCTCACGGTTCAATATTTTTGTTCCCTCAAGAAGAGGGTTAACAGGAAAAACTTGATAGCCCTCATTTATTAGAAAAGCCATCACTTTATAACTATCTCGCTCTGGTTTTGAGCTAGCGCCGATCAAAGCAATAGTTTTTATCTTTTGTAGGGTATCAATGATGTTGTGATCTTCACTCTCATCCCTATCATTAATCAGATCTAAGCTCACATTAAAGTCCTTTCCATTGTGGTGCTCTTTTATCAAAAAATGCGCTCACCCCTTCATCACACTCATCTGACAACATAGCTTGCAACATAGCCTGACTAGCTGAAATGTAGGCGTTTTCGATTGATTCATCTATTTGCTGATAGAAAGCAAGTTTACCCGAATGAATACCCACAGCTGATTTTTGTGCTATTTTATTCGCTAATTTATCAGTTTCTTCTTTTAATTCTTCTATTTTTACGACCTTATTCACCAGTCCGAAACGCATGGCGTCTTCTGCAGAAAACATATCTCCTGTTAATGCTATTTCCATCGCGTGCTTACGATGCATATTACGGCCTATACCAACCAGTGGCGTGGTACAAAATGTTCCAATATTAACACCCGGTGCGCAAAATCCAGCTTTGTCTTGAGTAATCGCTAAATCACACATCGATACCAGTTGGCAACCCGCTGCACTTGCCGTGCCTTGAACACACGCAATAACCGCTTTAGGTGATTTAATCAGTGACATCATTAATTGTGTACAATCATCTAAAACAGTTTTGACTCGTTTGGCATTATCTGGCTCACAGTTCTCTTTTCTTCCTGACATTTCTTTTAAATCATGACCTGCAGAAAAAACACCACCCTCACCTGTTATAATAATAACGCGAACATCATCATTGTCATTCGCTTCACTTATATGTTGATGTAAAGCCCTTAACATGGCTGAAGATAAAGGGTTTCTTTGTTTTGGCCGATTCATAGACAACCAAAGAACATGGTTAGTAGTATTTGCTAAAACATAAGGCTGATTTTCGATATTTTGAGTCATGACATTCCTATTTGTTGATAATTATTCCATATTATTATTTGAAACTATTCTTTAAAATGACTATTTCAAGCTATTCGTTGAAGCTATTATTTAAGATTAAGAGTGATAATAATGTCTTGTTAAACCACTAAATATTTTGCGTAACTGCCTATCACTTCAAAATACCTTACCACAAATAACGTTCGCTTTCATTTACTGAAAAAGTGAATCCAACTAAGCAATATTGTTGCGGTATTATTGTAGTATTCCCACATTAGTCTGCTCTACTCACGCGATAAAACGTCACACTCTTAATTGAATCACTATTTGATTATTGAAAATACAGCTTACTGCTCCAACGGATAAACTCTCAAGGGTTGTCCGAACTTAATAAGAAGTGCAGCAAAAGCTTCAGGTGCTAAAGCAACGCTGCCATCATCATTAAAGTAAACTTTAGCCTGACACACTCGAAAATCAGTTATTGAAGCATTACAGACTAAACACTCCACTGCCTCTGCTTCACTAAACACGGTATTGCTTAGTAATTTTTCTTGCGAGTGCTTAATAGTTTCAATATTCTCTACATAGGCATGCACGGTTGGCCCCGCATCAAAAATATCAACAAAGTTTTCATAATGAAAACCCTCTTTAAATAGCATATTCAACGCTGGTTCACCCAATTGGTGAGGTTTACCAATAACGGATTTAGCCATTTCAGGTAATAAATCAATATAAATCGGGTATTCTGGCATTAAATCGGAAATAAACTGGTTGTTGGTTGTTGCACTTAAATAATCTGCATGCTCGTATTGCATTCCTTGAAAAAAATGCTTACCAACACTCTCCCAAAAAGGCGAAATAGCGTTATCATCAGACCAACCACGGAGCTCAGCAATAAGGCGTGCACCAAATAATTGTCTAAATTGCGCAATCAGTAAATAACGACACTTTGAGAGCAACTTACCATAACCGCCACCACGGTAATCGGGATCAAGGATTAACGTACCTACTTCAGTATCTCCCGTATATTCATTGACTAAATGCAAAGTTTTAGAGGATACTTTACTGTTGAGCTTATAGGAATGCTTGCTACGGGTTAATATTTTAAAGCTGTAAAAAGGCGTATCTTTACCAATATTGCTATAAATACCGGCTGTACCCATAATTACATTTGTCTGCGTATCCACAAGGACCATTAAAAATGAACCTTCTGTATTTTTATCATAATCATCGCTAAACGCTTTATTTGACGCGATAATTTTTTGAGTGAGCACTTTTTTGTCTGGCGGAAATGTGGTCATACCTGGTCCAGCTTTTTGAGCTAAATGATAGAGTCCATCAATATCCTCATGTTCTACTGGGCGAATAACTATCATAACTAACTCCTAATATTGGCTGATCATTTATTATTAATGAAAGCTTTAATTGTTTACTTCTAACGCTATTGATTGGGTCACAATATAATGAAAGTTATTTCATTTAAACCGTTTAATACCAAAAGCGATTATATCGACTGATGGCGTCCGCCCACAAACCAAATCGGTCACCAGTTCTGCTGTTTTTGGTGCACAGGTCAGCCCTAGGTGTTGGTGTCCAAAAGCGTAAATAACGTTAGGAAAGGCCTTAGAGCGAGATATAACAGGTAGGCTGTCAGGTAAAGTCGATCTAAACCCCATCCATATTGATGAATTTGTGCTGTTTAATCCACTGATCATATCGTTAGCATTGTCGTTAAGCGATCTACTTCTTTTAGGGTTTATCGGTTCATCTAACCCCGCCAGTTCAACAGTTCCTGCAAATCTTAGCCCGCTATCCATAGGTGTTGCCATAAATTTTCGATCACCTTCCATGATCGGTCGAGAGATACTTACCGCTGGTTCGTGGCAAGTTTCATGATAACCACGCTCTGTTTCTAGTGGTACCTTGTCTCCTAATTTTTTAGCCAACCGTTTGGAGAAAGCACCGGTTGCTAAAATCATATGGCCACAATGGTAAATTTTATTTTCGCAAATAATCTGACAATCTACATCACTTGCGTTTATATCGGTAACATTCGCCTGTTCAAATTGACCACCTTCACTCAAAAATTGGTTATGTAAACAGTTGAGGAGTTCGCCCGGCTCGGTTATGTATCCATGATCGTGGATCTGATGAGCATAATGAAACTGCTTGGAAAGTGCTGGTTCAAGTTGCTTAATGGTGTTAGCGTCAAGTACGTCTATTTTATAGCCTTCATTTCTACGACTCTGCATACCCGACTCAGCCTTATTGAAACCGGACTGGGTTCGGTAAACTTGTAAATAATCTGATTTTTTTACTAAACGCTCACACCCAGCTGTTTTAGCTAATTGCTGATAAAGCGCAAGAGACGGCCCCGTTAAGCTATGTAAGGCCTGTGCATTACTCGCTATTTTCTTACTAAAACAGGCACCAACAAAGGCAAGTAACCAGGGTAATAATTTGGGAAAATAACGCCAACAAATACTCAACGGACCTTTGGGATCGAGTAACCACTTTGGCGCATTCATAAGTTCATCAATACCAACATTAGGCTCAAAAGACGACATGGCTAGTAATCCAGCATTTCCAAAAGAACAGGTTTCTCCGGGTTTATCTCGATCGAGTAAAGTCACATGATACCCTTCACGCGTTAAATTAAGTGCCGCTGTGACGCCTATAATACCAGCACCAATAACAACAATTTTATTTCCTATTGCTTGTTTCGTATTTGATTCTTTATTTACATCTGACATAAAAAACTCTCTTAAAGGCTTTATTAACACTACACTTTTTGGCTATTTAAAGTCATGTCGACTGTGTTAGTTTTAGCGATAACATTGTGCTGTCCAAATCGTTTCATCACGACCGTAATCAGTAAAAACTGAAGTAAAATCATCACTAATATCACTAACGAAGATTGGTAGAAACCAGCAATGATAAAGGCGATAAAGGTCATTGACCCAACAAATGAGGCGTAATAGAACTGTGTTGAAACATGATCTATGTGCTTACAATCAGCGCCCATCGACGCAACCACTGTGGTATCTGAAATGGGAGAAGTGTGATCACCAAATAAGCCACCACTTAACACGGCGGCTATGGTCAGTGTTAATGAGGCATCTAGTGAGTGTGCCACCGGAACAACACTAATCATTAAGATGGCAAATGTTCCATAGGAAGATCCCGTAGCAAATGAGATTAACGCCCCCATTATAAAAACCAATGCCGGAAATAAACTCGGTGAGATTGAATCACCTATTAGAGAAGCTAAATACAGCCCGGTATCGAGTTCTTTACAGATAGAACTTAATGACCACGCTAACACCAGTATTAAACAAACAGAAACGAGTTTTTCCATACCTCGAATAAAATGATTTAATGATTTTTGATAAGGGGTATTACTCTGCTTTCGCATCATATATGCGCATGATAATGAGGCAAAAATGTATGAAAGACATATACCTGAATTAACATGAATGCTTCGAACACCTTCAGTATAAGCAAAATAAGCGATAAAAATTGTTAATGAAATTAACATTACCGCTAAAGGTACAATAAACGTCGCTAATGTTGAGTTAGTGTTTATTAATTCGTCTTCGGCAATGCTGTCTTCATTTTGCTCATCTAATAGGTGGTTGTCCATTGCATGATTATACTTGGCTTGTGCCGCTGCCATGGGGCCAATATCCTTACCTGTAGACAACAACATGGGAATAGCTAAAAGTGATAAAATAGCATAAAACTGATAAGGCCAGACGCTTAACAACACTTCATAGGGTTGTTCGGTTAGCCCCAGCTCAGCATACGCATTGCCAATTAAACTCATAATATAAACACCCCACGCGATAAAGGGGACTAATATACTAACCGGAGATGCTGTCGTATCGATAATGTACGCCAGTTTTTCTTTACAAATATTTAATTTTTTAAATATGGGTCTAAACAATGGCCCAACAATTAATGCATTACCCGAATCGGTGAAAAATATACTAAGGCCTGCCGCCCATGCTGCCAGTTGCCCACGTTTAGGATCAGATATATATTTTACAATAATAGTAGAAAATGCAGAGGCACCGCCGGAGCGTTCTATCAGTTGAACAAATCCACCAATACATAACATAACAACCAGTATTTGGTTGTTAGAGCTACTTGAAAGTTGCGAAAAAAGATGTTCTTCCATCAAGTTCACTACCGCAAAAAACGGATTGTAATCTGTGATAATCAATGAACCAACGAACGTTCCGGCAACAAGAGCCAAAATAACATTTCGCGTAAAGACCGCAAGAAAAATACTCAATGCTGGCGGGACTAACGATAATATACCGTAATTTTCCATAAATTTTTCTTTAAACCTCTATATTATAGGTTGAATTTCTTGCTCGATTATAGATTTAAAAATGTTGATTCGTCAGCCTACTAATACAACCAATTCATCGTGGTTAAATTTACCACCCCATACGGTCAACAAAGCTATGTCAGGGTAAAGTCATAGCTGAAAACCAAGGTGTTGCGGTATAATATCACCACTTAGGTTTAGGTCCAGAGTAACCCTGACCTAAATTTATCCTTGTATTCTAGTAAGTAAAGCAACATAATCATATTGAATTATAGTCATGGCTTTATTACTTTTGGTTATTTTATGGATATAAAAAAATTACGTATGTTTCATGAAGTATTTATTACTGGAAGCATTACTTTAGCAGCAGAGCGACTTTATGTTAGTCAACCCGCAGCAAGCAAAACAATTTCGGCTTTAGAAGAAGAGATTGGCTATAAACTATTTGTTCGAAAAAGTGGTCATTTATGTCCCACAGATGAAGCTTACTATTTGCATGAAGAAGTTTTACTGCTATTACAAAATTTTAAACGATTAGAAGATAATGTTAAGAGCGCAAAACATCATAAATCGGGTAAATTAAAAATTGGCAGTGGTTTAGGGCCTGGCTTCAATTTTCTGCCAAAAATATTATCTCAATACATGAAGATAAACCCAGATATCAAGATTAATCTTCATCTATTAAACTCGTCAGCAATTAGGGAGGCGGTGTCTACCGGGCAATTTCATATAGGCTTGTTGGATAAATCAGGGCCGACAACAAGATATGATTCCAAAGTTGTGAATATGACGTGTTATTGTGCTGTACATTGTGATCATCCTGCCGCTAAACTCGACAAAGTTACGCCAATTGATCTAGACAATACACCTTGGATCAATCTTGACCCTGAACATACCACCACCAAAGATTTAATAAAAATCTATGCAAAACATGGCGTTCGTTTTAACCCCATCATAGAAGTTGATACTACGTTACAAGCATTGTCCTTTGTTAATTATGGTATGGGCGTCGCGTTAATTGACTCACTCAATAAATTGAATTTACTTGAAATGTTAAATCATAAAAACATCAAGTTAATTCCCTTCGAACCTGTGGTTTACGAACAAGTAGAAGTGATTACAGCGAATATCAAACCAATGTCTAAGATGGTCCAACATTTCTATGACTTTATGATTGAAGAACTTGAAAAAATTATTTAATTACATGCCGATGTAGTTAACTCAGGCTCTTGCTGTAAACATCATCTTCGAAATATCTAATCGAAGATCTATCTCTTTTTTTATTGGCATATTTAGTCCATTTAGAATGATCACATATTTATTGCCATTGGTATAAGCTTTGTTTAGTTCTGCCAATGACTATCAGGCCGCCACTCATTAATCCACGCAGGAATATCACTAGCGGGCATTGGCCTGGCAATACCGTAACCTTGTGCTAAATCACAGCCCAGTTGTAATAGTGCCGTGCCGTGCTCAATCGTTTCAACCCCTTCGGCAATCACGTCACGTTTAAATGATTTAGCTAACGCTATCACGCCTTCAACAATGGCTAAATCATCGGCATCGTCTAACATGTCTCGCACAAAACTCTGATCTATTTTAATTAAGTTTGCCGGTAATCTTCTAAGGTAAGTTAGTGACGAATAGCCGGTACCAAAATCATCTAAGGCAAAGCTTACGCCAAGTGCCATACAGTCATTCATAATGCTGGATATATGATGCACATCATCTAAAGCACTTGTTTCAAGTACTTCTAACTCTAAATAACGTGGTTCAACATCCGTGTGTTTAGCTAACAGTCTTGTGAGCCTACCGGTAAAATCAGGTTGCTGTAACTGCACTGCAGCAATATTTACACTGGTGCTGATAGGGAGTTTAAGTCCCATGGATTGCCACTGACTAATTTGTGTCAATGCCGTATCAATAACCCATTCGCCCATCTCGATACTCATCGGATTATTTTCAATCACAGGTAAAAACTCAATGGGGTTTAATAACCCTCGTGCTGGATGTTGCCAACGAATGAGTGCCTCAACACCTATTACAGTTCCGGTCTTCATATTAACTTTAGGCTGATAATGGAGCACAAATTGATGGTTATCTAATGCGCTGCGAATAGCCTCTAAACTTTCCTGCTGCACTTTCACCGCGTCATCTTGCACCGTATCAAATAAGTGATAGCGATTTTTACCCGATTCTTTTGCCACATACATTGCTTGGTCAGCATGGCGCATCAGTAGATCAGCATCAACATTGTCTTGCGGGTAAAGGGTGACGCCAATGCTAGCGGATACATTTAAAGCAATGTTATCAATAGTGACCAACTCTGATGCAGCCAATAACAATCGCTCTAATACCGGAGCACAATCTTGAACGGTCGTTGAATCAGTTAAACCGGCTAATACCGCAACAAATTCATCACCGCCAATACGTGCTAAGCTGTCACCTTCACGTAACGCTTCTTTCATTCGAAGTGATAGTGCAACCAACAAGTCATCCCCCATATCATGTCCATAAGCATCATTAACGGCTTTAAAACCATCTAAATCTAGAAACACCACCGCAAGTGACTGTTTATGACGCCTGCACTGCAACATGGCTTGAGATAATCGGTCAGCCAGTAATGAACGATTAGGCAAATTGGTTAGTAAATCGTAATGGGCAATATGTTCTAATTGATTTTGATGCTCTTTCATCGGGGTAATGTCGTTAGCTAAGGCAACATAATGGGTCGTTATGCCGTGCTCATCTCGAACAGCACTGACTGTTTTCATTTCAGCATAGACCTCACCATTTTTACGACGATTCCATATTTCGCCAGACCAGTAGCCCTCTTTGAGTAGGTTTTGCCACATATCAACGTAAAATTCAGGTGTTTGCTTACCTGATTGGAGAATACGCGGGTTATTGCCCATAGCCTCTTCACGGCTATAGCCTGTGGTGTGTGAAAACGTATCATTTACATCCAATATAATACCCGCAGCATCAGTGATAACGATACTTTCACGGGCGTGGGTAAATACACTGGCAGCTAGTTTTAGTTTTTCTTCTGATAGTTTTCGCTCGGTTAAATCAACATCAATGCAAAACATTTCAGGTGACTGTCCCGGAACATGAACATAAGCATGACTGGAATACACATTAACTTCTGTGCCGTACTTAGTCATTAAAGTGAGCTCTCCAGGGGGAATAGGATGCTTAGATTTAAGCATCTGCTGCATTCCATCTCGCACGTTGACTCGCATCTCTGGTGGGATAATCAACTCAAACAAACTTTGGCCTATTGCTTCATCAGCACTATAGCCATAGAGACTCTCAGAAGCTTTATTCCAGTAGCGCGTATTGCCTTCATAGTCGTAGCTTTGTACCGCAACTGAAGGGATAGACTGAAGCAATTGGTGAAATCGCAACTCATTGCTATTTAATGCTAAATTACTCTGAGCTTGTTCAATAGCAATACTCGCCAAATAGGCTGCTTGCTCAATCAAGGCAATATCGCTTGGTGTTGGTTGATTAATATCATGATGATAAATAGCAAACGTGCCAAGCACCTTAGCTTCTGTCGAACGTATTGGCTCAGACCAACAAGCGCCCAATGACGCTTTATTTGCTAGCTCTTTATAAGACGTCCAGTAAGGATGTGTCTGAATATCATCAACAATAACACGTTCATTAATAAAGGCTGCTGTTCCGCAGGAGCCTTTACCCAGACCAATTTCAATACCATTAATCGCTGAGTTATAAAAATCAGGAAAACTGGGTGCTGCACCACTCACTAAACGTTTACCCGAATCATCTAATAATAAAATACTACACAGCATAGCTGGATTCTCTTGCTCCACACCACGGACAATGGCTTCAAGAATGACAGGTAGTAACTCACTGCTTGTTAGAAGCTCTAATACATGAGTACGTGATTTTTCACGTAGTTCAGCGGTTTTTCGCTCGGATATATCTTGATGTGTTCCACAAAGCCGGAGCGGTTCATGGGTGTTTTCATCGTACTCAACAACAGAGCCCGATCCTTGGATCCATATCCATCTGCCATCAGCGTGCTTCATTCTGAATTCGGCAACATAGTTTTTTCCAGACTGAATATGTACTGTAGTAAGTTTTTTTAAAAATTGTTTATCCTTTGGATGAATAAGCCCTTCCCAATCACTAATATGGTTGGTGATGTCTTGTCGTGATAAACCCAGTATTGACAACCATTCGTCATTAACAATATGCACTCCAGTTTTATAATTCCAGTCCCAATAACCAAGCTTTGCGCCATTAATAACATTCTGAAGCTGATTTTGAGAATTACTAACATCTTCTTCTATTAATTTAAGTGCGTTGATATTTTTAATTTGCCTAGTATTGAACCTAAGCAATAAGGCGGCTATGACAATCCCCAATATAAAAATAAGGATGATCAATAATCCTTGGGTCAGTTTAAACACTTGCAAGTCTTCTGCTCTTATCTTCTGTAAAGCGGACTCAACATTATCAGCAGAGAGATTAAACGATAAAAAGGCGAGATCAAATTGTTGGTCAAGATCAGAACCAATTCCAGATACTGACTTTGATGCCCATCGCTGTTGAGCAATTTGGCGAAAATGATGAATACCGTCGATGGTTGCTTCAATTTTAAGACGTAAATCGGGGTCATTTAGGGCGAGGAAGGTACCCTCCTCGTTAATGCCACCGTCAAGCATGGCCTGAGCATACCATTCTGACTGGTTAAGGTTGGCCCATATATCTTCGATATCAAGAGTTTTATCGCCACTAATAGCCTCTTCAAACCACAAATGTGCCGTGGTTGCTTCAAGCTTAATTGCCATAGTCGCATCAACTAAAGGAGTGTAACGTTCTGCTATATCTCTTCCGGTATAGAATGAATAGTAAAAAATCGCCATAGTGAATAGCGTTACCGAGATAGAAATAAACAGTATTTTACGAGAGCTAGCGTCCATCAAGTATATCCCTATTTAATACAGTGAATTAAATTTTTCCGGTAGGGGAAAATGCTTTTATTTCCATTTTAAAGCCACACATCTCCTTGTTCAGCAGTAGTGTTATAAATAATTACACATGTAACTTTACTAATATAGTAAAAATGTACTTAAAATCATCATTAATTAAGTTAATACTTAAATTGATAAACATAAAGATATAATAAATAGGTAGTAAGCTTTTAGGTTTGTGATTTTACTAATACTGATCTTGAGCTGTCACCGTATCATCCCTATGTAATATTGGTAAAGCCTCAGAACCTGAAATTTTTAAACGTAGATTGTTGTGTAAACCATCAGCAGATAAGCTAATAAAGACTGATGCTATAATCTATTGTTTAACATCAGTTTTTATTGAAATATAACTAGTGGTGATTCGTGGAGACCTAATACTTATTTATCGCGATTGTCTGTTTCCAATTAGCAACTATCGCTCTTTTTTTGCAAAATATCTATCCATTTTAAGCTTCAAGGCGATCCCCCAGTTTAAAAAGGGTTGCGGTGGTAATATTTCAGGCTTCGGACGATTTTGAATCATATCAATTGTAGTGTTAGTGCCACCTGAAGCATACAATGCTATTTGTTGACCGTATAAAATACCAAGCCCTATGCCGCCTCCGTTGTAACAACCGGCAGCAAAAGCGTTATGATCAACTCTACTAAATACATTGGCATTATTTTTACTGATACAGGTAATTCCAGACCAAGTATGTTCAATGGCATCAGGGGCAATTTGAGGGAATCTTTTTTGTAGCCCTTCAACGTGTATGGCTTTTCGATGATTTAAATCCGAAACAGACATAGCCATTGGACGCCAAACTTCGGCTGTATTTCTGATCATGATACGTTTGTCTTTAGTCAATCGAACCGTTGCCCCCATTGCCTGTGCTGATAACAAGCCCCATTGTGACGGCTTTCCGATTGATTGATATTCTTCATCACTTAGCGGACGCGTTAAACTTGCTGTTAATGTTAAAGGGAATACTTGATTTTTTTTCAAACCGATCGAAGGCATAAAACCATTAACAGCAAAGATTAAACCTTCAGCCGTTATAGTGCCGCTAGGGCATTTAACTTGATATGATTTTTTTCCGTTAAGGCTTAGTAACTGCCACTCGATCATTGGCGAATGTTCAAATAACGTGACATTTTCTGGCAGTATATTAATAAGCCCTCTTGCCAAACTAGCAGGCTGCAACATAACAGCCCCTTTTGTTTCAATACCTAAGCGGTAATAACTTGACCCTAATCGGCTCTTTAACTTTTCGCCTGAAAGCACATTATGTTCGAGCTTTAACTGCTGTAAGGTGTCAGAAAACTGTTGTAATTTTTGTTCATTTTTCCCAATAGCCGTTGCGTGTATTTTACCTATTTCACTCCAGTCACACTGTATATTATGTTGTTCTACCAGTAATTTTGTTGCTTCTAATCCCGCTTTATTAAGGTTGTATTTTTCTTGGTATGCAGAGAGTCCCGTATCAGATAAATGGCCATCATTTAAGGTCGAGTCGACTAGATACCCTGAATTTCGGGCACTAGCACCTTCGCCAGCCTTTTGACCGTCAATCAATACAATTTGCTTGTTTGGATGTAATAAGGCAAGTGATCTCGCGGCAGATAAGCCGGTATAACCTGCGCCAACAACAAGCCAGTCTGTTTTAATGTCTCCAACAACTGAATCAGCCGCTGCTCTTGAGCTAAGAATTTCGCTCCAGCCACAAGTGTTGTCATTTTTAGGTGATTTTATATTATTCATAAATAAGCGACTCAATATTTGAAACTGTGATATCACCTGTACTTAGGTGATTGTTCTCTAAACGGATATAACCGCTCCACTTGCAGATGATTTTTTCATATGCGTTTACCAAATAATCTCATTAAAATGTACATCGCAATGAAAAGTAAAACGATGGCAATAGGAAGCACATAAACTGATTCATAAGCACCGGCTAGACCATAGGCCAACAAGGCAATAACCCCTGTTACACCTGCGTATGCGGCTTGGGTGCTAACATGACTTAAATGATCACATCCAGCCCCCGCAGACGCGAGCACGGTAGTATCAGATATGGGCGAAACATGGTCGCCAAATAATCCGCCACTTAGCACCGCGGCAATACATAAGTACATAGAGGCACCTAGCTCATATCCAACCGGAATAGCAATAGACATGAGTATTGCAAATGTGCCGTATGATGATCCTGTTGAAAGTGAAATTATCGCACCTAAGGTAAATACTATCATTGGAAAGTACATTGGCTCGATACGACCAACAAAAATGGAGGCAAGGTAGTTAGCTGTGTGCAAATCTTTGGTAACTGAGCTCAACGACCAAGCGAGAACGAGTACAATGGAGATATAGACTAACGATTCAGCCCCTTTTATAAAAACACTAAGAGACTCACTATATGATTTTGATTGGTGACGGCGCATCATTTCCATACAGGTTAATGACGCGGTTAGATAAGCAATTGCCAATGTTGATCTGATATGAACACTAGACAAACCATCGTGGGTGGCATGCCAAATAATAAGGCTTGCGATCAAAAGTAACATGACGCCTAGGGGATAGAGGAATAAACCAACTTTATCTGTTGAGCCATTCACTGCCTCCGTGTCTTTTACTGCTGTTTCTTTTATAGCGGTGCCTTTGACTACTGTATTTTTTATTTCAGCATCATTTACTGAACGATCATTTACTGAGTAATTATTTACCACCCTTTCTTGTGACCGCTTCATTGGGCCGTATTCTTTACCCAATATAATGAGAATCGGCACAGTTGCCAAGGCAAGAAATGCATAAAACTGGTAGGGGATAACATTTATTAACACCGAGAAAGCATTTTCTTCGAGGCCTATTTCAGTATAAGACTTTTCAATCAGGGAGGTAATATAGGCTCCCCAGCCAATAAAAGGGATCAAAATACTGATGGGAGAAGACGTTGTATCGATGATATAAGCCAGCTTTTCTCGACATATTTTGAATTCGTCAAATACCGAACGATATAATGGACCAACAATCAGGCTATTACCTGAGTCAGTAAAAAATATGCCAAGACCTGAAAGCCAAACTAAAAATTGCGCCTTGGCACGACTCGTTACCAGAGAGGTTAATTTACTGGCAAAGGCACTGGCGCCACCCGAGACTTCAAGCAATTTTACAAAGCCGCCAATGATAAACATGATCAGAATCACTTGAACTTGAGAACCCGTGGTAATTTCTTTTAGTACATGGTTTTCCATGGTATCTAAAATGGCATAGAAGGGATTAAAATTGGCAAGAATTAATGCGCCACTCAAAATGCCACAGCTAAGCGCTAATAAAACATTTTTACTGTATAACGCAACAAAAATAGTTAATAACGGCGGTATAACGGATAAAAATCCATAATCATTCATAGTAGACTAAACCTATTGGCGCGATAAGGAAAAAGAGGAACTTTGGGTTCTTTATTACTGAGTAAATCAGCAATAATTTCACCGGTAATAGCTGCTAATGTCATGCCCAAGTGTTGATGACCAAACGCATAAACAATATTATTGCTATTAGTTGAGTATCCCAGAACAGGCAAAGAGTCAGGTAATGAGGGACGATGACCTAACCAGATTGATTCTTCACGTGTTTCAAGCTTAGGTAACATTTGTTGTGCAAGCGGTAATAACTTTCGAATTTTGTTATAGTTTGGCTTTGCGTTCAAACCTGCAAATTCGATCTGACTTGTCATTCGCATCCCCTTGCTCATGGGTGATAAGACAAAAGCATTGTCGCCATTGACCACAGGCCGGCTAAGAAGCGAGCGGGTTGATTCAGGTAACATCAGGTGATAGCCACGTTCAGTATCCAGTGGAACATCATCTCCGAGTTGCTTGGCCAAACAACGAGACCAAGCACCTGTTGCAATCACTACTTTTTTAGTAGCCAAATGACCTTTTTGTCCTTTAAGTTGAACACTGCCGTTGCGCTCTTCTATCTTGTCGACATCAAATTCTTGGTAGTGGCCGCCACGACTAACAAATAAATCAACCATGCCTTGGACAAGTTGTTGCGGATCATTAATATTTAAACTGTCTTCTTGAAAAAAACCATGGCTAAACGAAGGCGCTAGATTGGGTTCAAGGTCATGAATTTCTGCCTTGTTTAAGCATTGATATTTTGTGTCCGTCTGATCTAAGAGTTTTCTTGAATTTAGCGTGTTATCAAAGGACCTAGCTGATTGATAGACTTTGAGCCAGCCCTTTGCATTCAATAATTTGTCAAGCGGAGTCTCGTTAGTTAAGGTCCTCCAGCTCTGCACAGCATGTTGTGATAAGGCATGTAAGTTTTGAGCATTTTGGCTAACAGCAGTAGTTCTACTTTGCCAAATAAAACGAAGAAGCCAAGGGGATATTTTATGCAAATAGCTTGGACGTATAGATAAGGCTGAATTCGATTGACTGAGCATCTTTAACGCGTCGAATAAAATTCCAGTCGTTGCAGTAGGTACACAAGAGCCATTAACGATAGCACCCGCATTGCCAAATGAAGCACCCGCACAGGGCTTTTCTCGATCGAGTAGTAAGACCTTATGTCCATTTTTTTGTAAGGCTAACGCAATCGCTGCACCAACGACCCCCGCACCTATAATTGTTATTTGTTCTTGCATGAGCTGTACTTTTTTATTGTGGATAAGAAGGTAAAAAACCAGCACCTAGGTACTGGTTTTTGATGTAATACCAAAGGAATTAAATATATGATCTTTTTAAGAGGTCTAAATAATCAATAACGTCGTTGCTTTCAATCCCAATAGCTTGCTATTGGGATTGAAAGCGCCTTGCTCTTGAATATTTATCCTCACTTAACACTGATCACCAACTCAATACCTTTGGTATAACCACTCATTTAATTAGAAACTATATGAAACTTTCGCATACATAAAGCGACCATTAAAACCGTATGGTGACGTTGTAGCGTAAGTACGACCACTAGAATGTGATTCATCAACAGGACCATTATCATCCGTCAAGTTATTCACACCTAAAGCAACAGCTGTTCCGTTATCGAAATTATAAGAAAATTCAGTATCCAAAAGAACTGCGGCATCGCCAGTAATGTCTGGAGAATATTGGAACCATTCGCCATAATAGTTTGCTCTGGCCATTAACGACCAAGAATCAGCAGAATAGTTAACAGTAAATGAACCCTTATGCTTAGGTAACGCATTCTCTAAACGATTAAGTTTAATTTCGCTTACATTGTCACCAAATTTATCTACCGTTGTCTCGGTGTAGTTATAAGCAAGCGCATAAGTCATATCACCATTAAACAATTCGTTAGTGTAGTTAGCAACTACATCTAAACCTTGCGTTGTGGTATCAAAATCGTTAGTAAAGAATTTAACTTGTGATAAGCCAATTGCATCAGTAACACCTTGTTCGGCTAGATCTTGACGATCTGTATCAGTTAATGTAATTGCTGATGTTTGAGTAATTCGATCAGTCACTTCAATATTAAAGTAATCAACTGTTAAGAAGAAATCATCTTGTTGATAAACCATACCTACAGCATAACTAATTGACTCTTCTGGCGTTAACGCTACGCCACCAAATTTAGCTGAAACAGCATTTGTTGGAGGCAATGTCGCGATATCAACTAATACATTTAATATTGGATCTTGTTGAGTTTGGACACTTCGAACACTGTTTTGACCAATGGTAGGCGCTCGGAAACCCGTACCCACTGAGCCACGAACTTTGAATGACTCATTAACGTCATACATACCCGCAAATTTCCAAGTGAAAGATGAACCAAAATCACTATAATCTTCATATCTCATTGCCACTTGCGCTAAGAAATCTTCAGTAATATCGACTTCGGTATCAAAATAAGCCGCTTTACTTGTACGTGAAGAAGCACCCGCATCCGCAGGTTTAAAACCAGGGAAACCATTAGAGCCAATACTAAACCCTTGAGGAACTAAAGGACCTACCTGCCATGATGCTTCATCACCCGCGGTAATGGTAAAAGTCTCTTGTCTCATTTCGAAACCATAAGACATAACTAAAAACTCAAAACCCATAACAGATTCAAATTCTTTAGAGAAATCTGCATTCACTGATTTTTCTAATTGAGCATAGGCACCAGGGGTAAACTCAGTCGGGGTATTAGGACCTAAAGATGAGCTAATAGTGTTACCTATTCTAAATTCAGTTGAATGCTCACCAGCACCCGCACTAAAGTCATAAGTCGTTCCATCGCTAAATTGACCACGCGTTCCGATAAATAAAGAAAGATCTAGTACATCACCACCAAAAAATGGTGTGAAGCCGCCAGGGAAACGTAAGTTATGCGCATAACAATTAGCTGGCGCTAAAGCAGCCATAGCATTTGCGTCAGGTGTATTACCGTTAATTCGTACAATAGGACAAGCCGAGTTATCTGTGGCACCGGGGGTTAAATCAGCTGTTAGGATAGTGGGTGTTAAAATTTGATCACCATCATCATTTAAACCTGCGCCATCATCTACGCCTGGCCCTTTAAAGATACCACCACGTGTGTTTGGATTACGGAAGTAAAAACCCCCTTGCACTGTTTTTTCAGACCAGTTACCAAACATATAAGCATCGCCACCATTGGCTAACTCAATTCCAGTATTTAGAAATAATTTAAAGTCATCTGATATTTCAGGTGAGCCCCATACTTGAGCTGGATTTGCTACATCGGTATTACCTTCATCAATAATTGCCTGTGCATCGCTTCGTTGTGTGCTTCGACTGGTTGGATCCTGTTGATTGACTTCAAAACTAAAGTTAGCAAAACCGTCATCGCCTAAACCTAGACCAACATTACCAGAAAGCGTGACTTGCTCACCATCTCCTTCGGAAAACTGGCCCATTTTAAGTTCAAATTGACCGCCGTCAGCATCATCCTTAAGTACAAAGTTAATAACACCCGCTACAGCATCAGAGCCATATTGAGCTGAAGCACCATCACGTAACACTTCAACCTGTTTTAAGGCAATTGCAGGGATAACTGAGATGTCAGGGCTTTGCGCGCCATCAGCAATACCGCCACCATCAAAAGCAATAATAGAACCTTTATGACGACGTTTGCCATTAACAAGTATTAACGTAGAGTCAGGCGACAGTCCTCGTAAGTTAGCGGGGCGTACAATAGTTGCTCCATCATTTATAGACTGAGCATTAACATTATATGAAGGCGTTACTGTTCTAAGTATCGACGACATGTCTGATGTACCGTTAGCCATTAGCTCTTTGCCGCCAGTGACGTCAATAGGTACAGGTGAGTCAGCAACAGAGCGAGGTGCAGAGCGAGAACCAACCACAACGATTACTTCGTCTGTATCCGCCTTGGCAGAGTCATTGTCGGCAGCTAAAACTGGTATAGCGACACAACTCATGCCCATAGCGATCACAAGACTTTTCAATTTAAATTTAGTTAACATGTTCTTCCTTAGGTAATTTTGATAGTAATGATTTTTATAATTATTTTTATATTGATTATTTTATAACTTTTTATTTAACGAAAGTTTGCATGGTTTTCCTTTATAAACTCCCTTCGGATTACCCTTTCATCAAAAGCTTGTTCCTGATCAAACTTTATTGATATAAAAAGTATAATACAAATGAATAATATGCATAGATTCATAACATTTAGTTATTTTCTATGTATACCATTAATTATATGAAATAGGGAGTTAATTTAACAAACACACCTAAAGATTAAATTGAAATGATTTAAAGTTTAAAGTGATTGATGAACAAAGTTTGTCAAAGTGACAAAATCAAAGACAGGTCGTCCAGTCTCTTTTCGGATTGCATTAGCGAATGGCGGAAGATCTGTGCACTCCAGTATAAAAGCACCAATGTCTGATTCCTTCATCATTAAAGAAACAAGATCAAGAATATCACTTTCAATCTTTGCAAGGTCAATATCGTCATTGGGTGATAAGAACATTTTATTCCATTCAGTAAAGGTTTCTAGGCCTTCAATATGAATAGAAACATCACTATTTATACCCGCATTTTGCAGATGTTCGGTTGAAAGAGCTGATTTTTTTGCTGTGATAACACCGATGATTTTATTAGGGCCCAACATATTTTTCACTATTGGTACTTGCATTAAACTAGAAGTAAATACTGGAATAGTTACCGCATCAGCAAGCTTTTTTTGAAAGATAGCATTAAAGCCACAACTAGTCGTTATTGCTTTGATACCTTTTTCCTCCATATTTTGTGCTTCTTTTATCATCGATTTGAGCGTATTTTGACAAGGTGATTCAAGAATAGTGTGAATATTAGCGCCTTTTATTCGACTATATTTAACAGGAAACTGGAATGTATCAGGGTTTGTACTATTTCCAACTAGTGATTCTAGTTGCTCTAAGCCACGAGGACTACAATTTTCTTCCCAACATAAAATACCAATTAGTGGTGTTTCAATAGAATTTTTCTTTGTTATCATTCTTAATGTCTCTTTTTTATTCGTAACTTGTCT
>TARA_R110001583_G_scaffold16561_21_pt1 | contig 21028 bp, 17 predicted proteins | sample TARA_R110001583 | Tara Oceans TARA_R110001583 (sample SAMEA4398432) | marine metagenome | biome: Polar Biome; feature: [MES] marine water layer (ENVO:01000295) within the mesopelagic zone...; material: water (ENVO:00002006), including particulate matter (ENVO:01000060) such... | reverse complement strand
TGATATTTATGACTTTTACGATTCCATTATCCAGAACTGAGGTTAGTTAGAAGTTAATAGGAAACTAATAAACAAAAAATTTGAAAGGACCATGCTTATCAGGTGACAAATAACCTTAAAAAACACGGCCTATCTTTTTATATTTTTTTGGGAAGGGATTTAGCTCTGTAATATTTTTAATGGCAAGCTAAGAATTTCATCTCCTGAATCAGCTAACACCCAAATAATAGCGATTAATGCGCCTGCAGTCAGAAAATACCAAGCCGCAGAGAATATCTGACCATATCTGTCTAATGGTAACAAGTGGCTTTGATGGCGAGCTTTCCACTCAAAAACGATTTCAACACTACCAATTAGTAACATAAATCCCAGTAATGCCAGACCGAGGCTATAACTTAAAAATATGCCAATGGCTGCACCTGCAATACACGTTACCAACCCCGTTGTGCTATTCATGGAAAAGCTAATGCTTTTTAAAATATGCCCACCATCAAGGGGTAAGATAGGTAATAAATTAAACAGATTCAGTAGCGCATTAAAAGCAGCTAATCCTGCAAAGAAAGGTTCGTCTGTTAACCAATACACAAGTAGTGCGGTGATAGACATCATCAAACCAAAGAAGGGCCCCATAATGGAAATAACAACGTCTTGCCAACGGGTATTGATTTTTTCATCGCTTAGCGCAAGTCCTCCCATAAAGGGAATTAAATAAATTCCTTTGGTTTTCATACCAAAATGTTTCATCGCTTTAATATGACCATATTCATGGAAAACTAAGCAAGCAATGAGGGACATAGCAAATTGAAAGGAGAATAACCAAGAATAAGCAGCAAAACTGGCGCCGACCAAAATAACTTTGATGACTTTAGCACTTTTAAGCAACTTAAAACCTAAGGAAGCGAGCCCTATCATGCTAATTTTTCGTTGCTCGACAATAGGTTTAACTGGTACTTGTTGTTCTATATCTTTAGTATTTCGGCTACCTTCAGATAATACTTCCTGCTCATGTAATAAACGATAGTTTATAAGGAAAGGTTGCCAGGTGAGATCTATTTCTAAACGGATAACTGTTGTCGTTGTTGTTTCACTGTCACCAACAGGTTGATGAGTTAATTGAAATTCGTGTGTGTAAGGGCCTTGGTTATCTTCAGATGCATTTTTGCCTGCAACAATGGTGTCACCCCAAAACAATTGTTGCCAACCGGCCATCGAGCCTTCAAGTCTTAATTCTTTTCCTAAACAGTCAATTTTTAATAATTCCACAAATGATCTCTTTATTTGGTCAATATTTATATGCCACAGATTATACGCATTATCCCTAGAGGTGCAAAATTGATAAAGTATGAGTTAAATATTTAAAATGTTGATTTTTCTTAAGCACACTTCAGACTTTATTGCTGTACAATGCGCGGTTAGAAATTGTTGAATGATATTTAAAATAAGGTGAGAAAAATTGAATACTAAAGAGTGTGTCGTGATTGCCATTGCAGGGGCATCAGCATCAGGTAAAAGCCTGATCGCAAACACTATTTTTGAAGAGTTATGCGCGGAATTAGGCACTGATCAGATAGGCATTATTTCCGAAGATGCTTATTATAAAGATCAATCTCATTTGTCCATGGATCAACGCGTCCTGACCAATTATGATCACCCTAAAGCATTTGACCACGGTTTACTGTGTCAGCATCTCATCGACCTTAAAAATAAACAAGCTGTTGATATTCCTGTATATAGTTATACCGAACATACCCGCCTATCAGAAACGATTACATTGACACCGAAAAAAATTATTATATTGGAAGGTATTTTATTATTAAATGATGCAAATGTTCGCGCGCAAATCGATGTTAGTATTTTTATCGATACACCTTTAGATATTTGTTTAATGCGTCGTTTGAAACGTGATATTGAACAACGCGAGCGCAGCATGGAATCTGTGATAGAACAATACACTGCCACAGTGCGCCCAATGTTTATGCAATTTATTGACCCTTCTAAGCAATATGCCGATATTATCGTTCCGCGTGGTGGGAAAAACCGTATTGCAACGGATCTTTTAAAATCTCGTATTAGATATCTGCTTGGGAAGTAATTCTCATTTGGCTCTCTGATATGTTAAATGAAAAACAAACGTTAACACTGACATTAATTCGTGGCTTACCCGGCAGTGGGAAAAGTACACTGGCGCGTGAATTGGATGCGATACATTTAGAAGCTGATATGTATTTTATTAATGATGCTGGGGTTTATACTTTTCAACCTGCCTTGTTATCAAAAGCGCATCAATGGTGTGAATTAGAGTGTGAGTCGTATTTAAAACAAAAGCAAAGTGTTGTGGTTGCTAATACCTTTGTGAAGCAATGGGAAATGAAGGCTTATCGGGCACTTGCCAAACAGTATAAGGCACATTTAATCATTAAAACTTGTTTAGGTAAGTATAGCAATATTCATGGTGTGCCTATCGAGACCATTAAGAAAATGCAAAAGCAATGGCAAGATTAATGATCAAACAGGATATTGCTATCCTGATTGATCAAATGCCTGATTGATTTTTATGATTCTTGTTTTTTATTTTTGAGAAGTGTCAATATTACTTATCCAAAGCGTTTGATAGGGAGCAAGAATAAAGGATTGTTGTTCAGCCTCTATTTTCTCTCCTGAAATCAATTCATACCAGTCCTCTGTCATAATCAAGTTCAAGTCATTGAGAGGAAGTTCTATGCCTTCAGTGCTGATATTACTAATACAGAAGAGACTCTGTTTTCGATCTTGGCTTTGACGCCAAAAACCGAATAACTGCAATCCTAAATGCAGTGTAAATTGCGTTGCATTAGGGTGGAAAGCAGGTTGCTTAATACGTAAATCTAATAGTTTTTTAAGCGAAGCTAATACCACGTGATGATTGTTTTTAGTATCGTCTAGTTCTGCTTTTAAGAGATCATAATCCCAGCGATGTCGGTTAATCGCGCGATTCTGATTGGTATTTTTAACTTTCTCATAATCATTTTGCGTGCCTAATAAACTGTGAATATAAATACCAGGAACACCCTCAAGTGCAAACATGATCGTATGCGCACAAATAAAGCGTTGTAAGCCTAAATGATCTTTGCCGTTCGTTGTGCCTTGTAGTGCATCATAAAGCGCAATATTAATCTCGTAAGGTTTTTGCTCTCCCGTTTCAGTACTACGCCAAGAAACCTTACCCCCGAAGCTTTGCATGGTATCAACTAAGGTAGTCAATTCTTCATCGTCTAATAAACCTTCTGCAGGTCTTAAGCCTATGCCATCATGTGAAGCAATAAAGTTAAAGTAAAAGGTACCATTCTGTGCTGGTGGCATGGTCATTAACCAGCGTTTTAGATATAAGCAATTACCCGTGAGTAAGGTATTAATTAATAAAGGTGGCAATGAAAAGTTATAAATCGCGTGTGCTTCATTAGCATTACCAAAATAAGTCAGGTTTTGTGTATTAGGGATATTGGTTTCTGTGATAATGACGGCATCTGGCTGTGCATGTTCAATTAATGTTCTTAATAATCGTACCACTTGGTGAGTTTCTGGTAGGTTGATACAACTGCTTCCGAGGGTTTTCCATAAAAAAGCGACGGCATCAAATCGGAATATACGCACACCCATATCAAGATATAAACGGATAATCTCTACAAAGCTTTTTAATACTTGTGGGTTTTTAAAATCAAAGTCAACTTGATCGTGACTAAAGGTACACCAAACATGTTGTGTACCTTTACCTGTCTCAGTTTCTCGTAATAAGGGAGAGGTTCTTGGTCGAACTACATCGGCTGTATTGATATCGGGTAACGAAGTATAAAAGAAGTCATGACCAATACCTTCGCCTCGGATAAAATTTTGAAACCAAGCACTTCGGCTAGAACAATGATTGATCACTAAATCAGACATTAAACGGCGTTCTTTGGCAATAGCTTGAATATCAGACCAATCACCTACGGATTCGTTGACGCTTGAGTAATCAATAACAGAGAAACCATCATCAGAACTATAAGGAAAAAAGGGCAGGATATGCACACTATTAATGCTTTTTCCGATGTAACTGTTCATAAAATCTTGCAAGGTGACTAAGGGCTTTTTATCATGCTCAATAATGCTGTCCCCATAGGTGATCATGATAATGTCTTTTTCAGACCAATGGTTTTGGTATGCAATGGGTTGATGACAGGTATCATCTAGGCGCATGATATTAATCAGCTCTTCGCTTATGGACTCATAGCTGTCTGCTAAATTAACATGATTATAAATAAAACTGAGTTGTTGGGTTAAATTCGTCGCTAAGGCATCTTGAACATCGTTTTTTTTATTCTCATCAACCATAAATATCCCTCTCAATTTTATTATTCTAACGGTTAAGTTTGTTATTTTTGAAGACATCATTAACGCGATTAAACGTTAATGATGTCCTATCAAGTATTAGGCTTCACTAAACTCTTGATAGTCTAGCTCTACTGCTTCTTTGAGTTGCTCTAAGACATCTGGCATCGCACTAATCACTCTATTCCATGATGGAATAAATGGCGTATCCATTGGTTTGTCTAAGAACACTTGTCCTGCCGTCATTATATTTTCAGCAAACATTTCCACCGCTTTTTCTTCGGTATGTATATCCACAGCAAGGCCATTCATCATGGCATCATTACGGTACATTTCTACGTAATCAAGGGCTATACGGTAATAGGTTGCTTTCAGTGTACGAATGTCTTCACTACTAAAAGTTTGCCCTTGTGTGGCTAATTTTCGAATAAAGGCTTTGGTGATATCAATAGACATTTTTGATAGACCTCCGTCGGTACTATCTAAAGACAAATCTTGATGTTTATGATCATAGGCATCAGAAATATCCACCTGACAGGTTCTATTGCTTGAATAGTTACGGTGCATTTCAGACAGTACACCAATTTCTAATCCCCAATCACTTGGAATACGTAAATCAGATAAAACATCTTTTCTAAATGAAAATTCACCCGCAAGTGGGTATAAAAAGCTGTCAATAAATTCTAAATAATCATTATGACCGACCGTTTTTTTCAAGGCTTTTACCAGTGGTGTCACTAATAAGCGAGAGACTCGGCCATTAATTTTTCCGTCAGCGACACGTGCATAATACCCCTTACAGAATTCATAGTTGAACATCGGGTTAGCCACAGGGTAAATTAAACGAGCGAGTAAACCTTTGTCATAAGTGACGATATCACAGTCGTGCAAAGCAACTGATTCAGTTTTTCCTGAGGCTAAGGTATAACCCATGCAATACCAAACATTACGGCCTTTACCTAACTCTTTTGGCGCAACACCTAATGCTTGTAATTTTGCATCTAATGCTTTTAATCGAGGGCCTTCATTCCATAAAACACGGTGATGTTGTGGTAGTTTCTTGAAGAATTTTAAGGCATGACGATATTGTGCTTCATCAGCTCTATCAAGACCAATGACAATCTCTGATAAATAAGGCACTTCACATAAATGATCGACGATATCAGGTAACGCATCGCCCTCTAATTCAGAAAATAGTGAAGGTAAAATAAGGCCCATTGGGCGTTTTTTAGTAAAGGTTTTTAATTCTTGTTCTAAATCTTGATCGCTACGTTTAGTCAAGTTATGCAGTGTAGTGACAATACCGTTCTGATAAAAATCAGCCATGATTGAATCTCCTGTGCTGTTAATCTAATGCGTAATTATTTATGATGCAATAAGTTCTGATAATATAAGTTTTTGAAGGCTCTCTGCCCATCCTGCTGGTCCACATTGGCGACTTTGGTAAACTTGCTCTTTCCGGTTTAATTTAGGAAAGTCATGTACAGGAGAGCTAATTTGAACCGCTATACTTGCTTCTTCGAGCATTGCGCTGTCATTATCACTGTCGCCTAGTGCAATAGTGATGAACTTATCTTGTGGGTTTTGTTTTTGGTACTGATCAGTTAACCAACGTTGAGCAATGCCTTTATCACAGTGTCCACTGACATGTAAAAAACGACCTCCTAGTAAAATATTGGCGCCCATGACTTTCATTTTTTTGATAAAATCTTCTTTCGCTTTCTCTGTGCCTATCCAATTCAGTGGCTCACCGTACTGGCGCATTTTAGCCAGTGAGGCTTTGACAATATCTAGCCCAGTAAGTTCCGCTAATTGTTCGTTTGTGAGTTGTGAAAAACCTTGAAAATGGCTTTTAAATTCAGGTGCTTGTTGAGATATTAGTGATAGCCAATGTTCTTTAGTTTTACAAAAAGGCTTTACCCAATAGCCATTATCTAAATGCGTGCCAGCGGGTTGGAAATCAAAATAATTAACGGGAATGTAAACCGCCGCGCCATTTTCAATAATAAAAGGAGAGAGCAGATTTAATTGTTGTCGAATTAATAAAATTTCTTGTAATGTTTTACTACTATTTGGAATGATAGGAATATGATGTAATCTAAGCGCAGTAATAGTGGCTTCTGCAGGTTCTGTTTGGTAAGTGTAATGGCCTAATAATGTGCCATCTAAATCAGTAAACACTAATCTTTTTTTATTCATTTTAAATTCTGCTTTTTATGGGTGGTTTTTTCTATCTGACGTTTCTCATCAAGATAGAAAACGCGATCACAGCTAGCAATCATTGTTGTTAAGCCATGCTCTGTTAAACGTTGATAATATTGGATAAATTGCAATACTTGTTGCTCTGACATAACGCCACTATTATCATTATTATCACTTTTCTCTCGCAATTTGTTTTCTTGCTCAAGGCGCCATTGATAAACACAATCAAAGCTAGGTGCTTTTAATAATACCCAAAAATCCATGACCTCATAAAGTGGAAGGTAATCATTAATGAGGGCCTGGTTTACATAGGTTCGCCATTGTGCATCTTGGTCAAATTGCTGTTCAAGTGTATTAATTGGTGTAATAAGTTGTTGCTCAGTTTGTGCAGATACTCCCCAGCACCATCCTTCAAAAATAACGATATCAACGGGCAGGTCAATGAGAGGCCATTGTTCACAAGGAAAAGGATTATCCGTGGCTTTATTGAAACGAGGTAAAGCAATGCTGCCACTGCTTTGAGTCAATTGATCAAAGATATCATGCATTTGTGCTGCATCATGTGTACCAGGTACACCACGCGTTTTTAATAAAGGATGAACTTGCTCAGCAAGTTGAGATCGCTTTTGTTGTGAAAAATAAAAGTCATCGAGGGAAAGTACAATGACCTTTAAATCTGTCATGTGCTCAATATAGTGACAAATAAAATCAGATAGAGTTGATTTCCCTGAGCCTTGGCAGCCATTAACACCAACAAAAAAGGGAGATGCCTTGTTGTGTGCCGTTGAATTTTTTATTGTTATTTCAGATTGCCTAGCAATAATGTCTTTTGCAAGTGGCACAAAATGAGTCTTTGCTAAATCGATAAAATCGTCACTCAGTCGATGTTGTTTAATAAATGCTTGATACATTGAATAACTCCTTTTATACGCCGTCAATCATTGCCTTAATGTAAATAAGCAATATTTGAACCAATATTGTTTTTAAAAGCTTTCTGATAGAGTAATTGTTTAAGTTATTGTTTTTTATGTTGATATTTTTAATTTTAACAAGAAGGTTCGATTATTTTATCATTAAAAATTATTTTAGAATTAAATTTGGATCATTTTGGTGCAAGATGTGTTCGTGTATTGTGAGTTTTATTTCTGAATGAATAGGTTGTCATAAATGGATTAAGAATTAAAACAATCCATTAATATTTGCTTAAAAGAAGGGTTTTGTTAAATGGCTTAGCTTTTAGAATTTTTAATAGGCTTTTAATAAGCGCGTAATAGATCGTATTACGCGCATTAATTATTTTTCTATTCTAGCAGGCAAGACACAGAGTGATTTTCATTGCCTTTCAGTTGTGGATTAGTAGATGCACAAGCATCAGTAACCACAGGACAACGCGTTCTAAAAACACAACCAGAGGGCGGATTTATTGGAGAGGGTAATTCACCTTCGAGCATTTGTATTTTTTTAGTGCGCTCAATACGAGGATCAGGGATCGGTACGGCAGACATTAATGCTTTGGTATAAGGATGTTTAGGAGAAGAAAACAGTGCGCTACATTCTGCAAATTCAACAGGTTTACCTAAATACATCACTAAAACGCGGTCAGCAATATGTTTTACCACAGACAGATCATGTGCGATAAAGACTAAGCTAAGGCCTAACTCTTTTTGTAATTCTTGTAATAAATTAACCACTTGCGCCTGAATCGACACATCCAATGCAGAGACTGGTTCATCACAAATTATCATTTTAGGTTTTAAAATCAACGCACGAGCGATACCAATTCGCTGACATTGTCCGCCAGAAAACTCATGCGGGTAACGATTAATCACATTGGGTAATAATCCGACCCGTGTCATTATTTCTTTTACCTGCTCTTTTACCTCACTTTTAGTCAATTTAGGATAAAAAGTCTTAAGTGGTTCAGCAATTATATCGCCTACATTCATTCGTGGGTTTAATGATGCCAAAGGATCTTGGAAGATCATTTGAATCTCTTTACGTTTTAACCGCAACGACTCGTCAGGCAGTTTGGTGAGATCTTGACCAAGCCAAACAACACTGCCCGACGCTGCAGGAACAAGCCCAATAATAGCCCTCGCGAGGGTCGATTTACCACAACCAGACTCACCAACAACACCGAGTGTTTCACCTTCATATAATTTAAGGCTAACGCCATCAACCGCTTTTAAACTACTTGGTTTTGCCCAAGGCAGCATTGACTTTGAAGGGATACTAAACTCTACTTTAAGATCCTTTATATCTAAAATTAATTTTTTTTCATTGTTCATGACCAAGTCTCCCAGTCAGAAAAACATGCGCGCGAACGTTGCTCAGCAAAAGGTAATAATTGCGGTGATTCTTTTTTACAACGATCCATGACTCGGTGACAACGATCTTGATAAGGACAACCAGTTGGCAAGTTCAATAAATTTGGAGGATTACCCGGAATAGTCGCTAAAATATCTTCTTCACTATCTAAACGCGGAATAGATTTTAACAGACCTTCAGTATAAGGATGACTGGGTGTATAAAATATTTCATCGACTGTGCCATATTCCATGGTCCGTCCCGCATACATGACAAGGACTTTATCGCAGCTCCCCGCAACAACGCCTAAATCATGAGTGATCATGATAATAGCGGTATTAAACTCATGTTTTAAATCGTTCAGTAAAGCCATGATTTGTGCTTGAATAGTCACATCTAGGGCTGTTGTTGGTTCATCTGCAATCAATAATTTAGGACGACATAAAAGTGCCATTGCAATCATAACGCGTTGGCGCATACCGCCTGAAAATTCATGTGGGTACATATCAATGCGTTTGCGAGCTTCTGGTATTTTAACCGCCTCTAGCATTTTTATTGATTCTTCGAAGGCCTCTTTTTTGCTCAACCCTTTATGTAAAATAAGTACTTCCATCATTTGGGTACTTACTTTTAAATAAGGATTAAGTGAGGTCATCGGGTCTTGGAAAATCATTGCAATTTGTTCTGCTCGGACTTTATTGAGCGCTTTCTCTGGCAAGTTGAGAATTTCATTACCTTCGAACTTTGCGCTACCCGATACAAGACCATTTTTTGCTAAAAGCCCCATCAAAGCGAATACAGTTTGTGATTTTCCAGATCCTGACTCACCCACAATACCCAGTGTTTCACCTGGTTGGAGTGAGAAGTTTAGATCATTGACTGCGGTAACATTACCATCTTGTGTGCTAAATTCGACACGCAGATCTTGAACATCTAATAAATTCATTATCTTTCCTTTTATTCTTTTCTGTCTTTTATCGAAGGTTTATCTATCTTTAGGATCAAGTGCATCACGTAAACCATCACCGATATAGTTAAAGCAGAATAGCGTCACGACCATAAATGCGGCTGGAAAGGCGATTTGCCAAATAGCGACTTCCATGGTTTGAGAGCCTTCTTGCAACAATGCTCCCCAACTGGTCATAGGCTCTTGCACGCCTAGTCCTAAAAAGCTCAGAAAAGATTCGGTTAGAATCATACTGGGTACTAATAAGGTTGAGTATACGGCCACAATACCTAATACATTAGGAATGATATGGCGTCTGATAATGTTCCATTTACTCACACCGCACACATGGGCTGCTTCTATAAATTCTTTTCCGCGCAGGCTTAAGGTTTGACCTCGAACAATACGCGCCATATCGAGCCATGCGATTGCGCCAATCGCCACAAATATTAAAACAATATTGCGACCAAAGAATGTCACCAAAACAATGACCAGAAACATAAAAGGAATAGAATATAGAATTTCCAGAAAGCGCATCATCATGCGATCCACTTTACCGCCGATAAAACCTGAGGTTGCCCCGTATACAGTACCAATAACCACTGCGACAAAAGCACCTAAAACACCGACCATCAATGAAATACGTCCGCCGATAAAAGTACGAACAAACAGATCTCGCCCAAGACTATCAGTACCAAAAAGATGTACCGATGAAGGTGCTTCATGTAAGGCATACCAATCAGTAGCATCATAAGCAAACTCAGCCATCATAGGGACAAAAATCACAGAGAGTGTAATGAGGGTTAAAATGATTAAGCTGATCATCGCGGCTTTATTACGCATAAAACGAATACGTGCATCTTGCCAAAGGCTACGACCTTCTATTTCTAAATTTTCAGAGAAGTTATCAATCGCTTCTAAATTTTGTTTTTTTGTTAACATAGCATCCGTCCTTTAATAGCGAATTTTGGGATCAACATAAGCGAGAAGAATATCGACGATGGCGTTGAACAAAATAAACAGGAAACCAATCAGAATCGTCACGCCCATTACCAATGAATAATCGCGATTAAAAGCTGCATTAACGAAAAGCTTTCCGATACCCGGTAAACCAAAAATGGTTTCAATAACCACAGAGCCAGTGATAATGCCCACGAAAGCAGGGCCCATGTATGAAACCACAGGTAACATGGCAGGTTTTAGAGCATGTTTTAAAACAATATAAGAAAAGCTTAATCCTTTAGCGCGCGCGGTACGGATAAAGTTGCTATTTAAGGTTTCTATCATGCTACCACGGGTTATACGGGCAAAAGTGGCGACATACATCATCGCCATACCTAAAACGGGTAGCACCACATATTGTGCAGTACCGTCAAGCCATCCTCCAGCAGGAAACCAACCTAAATTAATCGAGAAAATATAAATAAGTACCGGTGCTAATACAAAGGAGGGCATAACGATGCCGATCATTGCAGTGGACATGATGCTGTAGTCTAACCAAGTGTTTTGCCGAAGCGCTGCCAGGGTGCCAATGGCGACACCAAAAATAAGTGCAAAGATGAAAGCAAAAGATCCTATTTTAGCAGAAACAGGTAAAGCAGATGCCACCAGTTCATTAACAGTAAAATCTTTGTATTTAAAGGAAGGGCCTAAATCACCCTGTAATACATTGGTAAGATAAGTTGTATATTGTTCCATTACTGGCTTATCTAAACCATATTTTGCGTTAATATTTTCCATTACCTGCGGGGGTAAGGTACGCTCACTGGAGAAAGGACTTCCCGGAGCAAAGCGCATTAAAAAGAAAGAGACTGTGATCAATATAAGCAAGGTTGGTATTGCTTCAATGACTCTTTTGAATATGAATTTAAACATAATTAACTCAGTTTAGGATTGGCTTCAGAATGACTTGCGCTTTTGTTTTCAAAATAACCTGTCTTTATAGGCTTTTTGAAAACTATTTAGCGCAAGTTATTTTGCAACGATTCCTTAATTAAATAAAAAAGAGGCCTTAAGAGCAAACACATCAGCAATTCATATGTTTGACTGTAGCCTCTTTTGATTATGAGCAGTAAAGGTTACTCAGCGATAATGTACATATCTTTTGAATAAATTTTGTCTTCTGCATTATTTATTGCATATCCACCCACATGAGGATTAACTAAACGGGTTTGTACATACTGATAAATAGGTGCAATTGGCATATCTTCCGCTAACAATGCTTCTTGTGCGTAATACAAATTTTCACGTTCTGTCGCAGAGGTTGTTTCAATAGCACGTTTGATTAATTCATCATAAGCAGCGCTTTGATAGTGAATACCACCTGTTGTATTACTGCCTTCCATTAAAGACGTAAAAGTAGATGCTTCGTTATAATCGCCACACCAACCCGCACGAGCAGCTTCAAAATTACCCTGTTTTTTGGTCTCTAGATAAGTTTTCCACTCTTGATTTTCTAAAGTAACTTCTGCGCCTAATGTTTTTTTCCACATCGAGCCAATGGCAACGGCTAATTTTTTGTGGTTTTCACTGGTGTTATATAACAGGCTAAATTTAAGCGGATTGGTTTTGTTATAACCAGCGGCTTCTAATAGTGCTTTCGCTTCAGCATTACGTTCTTTTTGGGTTAACTTTCCATAAGCTGGTAGTGTAGGACTAAAGTCAGCAATAATTTCAGGTGTTAAGAAATAAGCAGGTTTTTGACCCTGACCAAGTAATATATTAGCAACAACATTACGATCAATGGCGTAAGAGACCGCTTTACGAACACGAAGATCATCAAAAGGTGGTTTATGAGTATTGAAGTTATAATAGTAAGTACATAGACTGCCCTTTATTGCTAACGATTCAGCGTGTTCTTTCTGTAAACGTTTAAAGTGCTCATTGGGAATTTCATAGGTCATATCTAGTTCGCCAGAAAGAAAGCGATTCATTTCTGCGACTTGATTTTCAATGGGTAGGAAAGTTACTTTAGTGAGTACTGTTTTTGCATTATCCCAATAGTTTTTATTAGGTACCATTTCGATACGTTCATTGACTACCCAGCTATTGACTACAAAAGCGCCATTGCCAACGAAGTTTTCTGGTTTAGTCCATTTATCACCAAATTTCTCAACCGTTGCCTTATGAACTGGTTTAAGTGTGGTGTGGCCTGTCATCATCACAAAATAAGGAACAGCACTTTCGAGGTGTACCTCAAAGGTATAATCATCGACTGCTTTCACACCTAATGTCGATTTATCTTTTTTACCAGCGATAATATCAGAAGCATTAGTCATGGTGGTCATATCAAGATACCAAGAGTAAGGCGATGCTGTCGCTGGATCAACTGCGCGCTGGAAGCTATACACAAAATCTTGTGCAGTGACGGGATCTCCATTTGACCATTTAGCATCTTTTCGTAAGTAGAAAGTAAAAGTTTTATTGTCAGTTGTTTCCCAACGCTCAGCAACACCCGGAATAACCTTACCCTCTGCATCTTGATTGACTAGACCTTCTAACAACTCACGAATAACATGAGATTCAGGCACACCTTCTGTTTTCTGTGGGTCTAACGAAGCAACTTCTGTGCCGTTACCACGAACGAGTTCTTGTTTTACCGCAAGTTTTGTACCTGCTGGAACATTTGCCGCTACGGCAGAAATGGATGTTGTTGCAAGAGTAAGTCCTGCGGCGATGAGAAGTGCTTGAGTAATTTTATTTTTATACACGATTAAATTCCTATTTTTGATGCTTCCATTTATTACTTTTAAGGTAAGTCTTTCGATGCTTACTTTCGTATGAGGTTATTTCAAAATAAAATATTATTTTGAAAAATCTTCTACAACATAGCTGTTTTTTGTGATGCGTATGCGGGGTTAAATCAAAAAAAACTTATTCTCGAGGCTATTTTGGGTGAGATTTGCTTTTTATCAGTCCCTTTTATGCCAAAAACAGACAGTAAATATCTTTTATAATAATCATTTACTGCCTTTTTGATCGTAAGATTAAGACTGTATTTTGAAATTAATTTCTATAAAACCTCTATTTTTTATTTATTAAATAAAACGTTAATTGTATTTATTCTGTGGTTTTTATTGTCAGAAATCCGGAACTTTTAGTGAAAAATTTCGTCATAAAGCGTAACTTCGATGATAATGACTTGTTATTGAAATAAATAAGTTATGATGCTCATAAAAAGAATCGATGGGCTAACTAAAAGGAATTTTTATGAGTAAAGCAACGTTATATTACGTGTACGATCCGATGTGTAGTTGGTGTTGGGGTTATCATAATACTTGGGAAAAACTTCAAGCACTATTAAATGAACAGTTTGCAGAAACCTTAGAGGTCCAAAGTGTCCTCGGCGGATTAGCGCCCGATTCTAATGAACCGATGCCTGATGATTTAAAGGCGATGTTACAGAAAACCTGGGGGCGGATTCATGAGCAGCTCGGCACGGAATTTAATTTTGATTTCTGGACAAAATGTCAACCTAAGCGTTCTACTTATCCTGCTTGTCGTGCTGTGCTAGTGGCCCGTGAGCAAGGTGCAGAGAAATCGATGTATCATGCCGTTCAGCGCGCGTATTATTTGAATGCTCAAAATCCTTCGGAATTAACAACACTCACCGCTTTAGCTGGACAGATTGGTTTAGATGAACAAGATTTTGAGAATCGCATTCAAAGTGATGCCATTAATCAACAATTAATGGATGAAATAAGCTTGGCGCGACAATTACCTATTCAAGGTTTTCCTTCTTTAGTTTTGAATGTGAATGGGCAAAACCATGCGATTAAATTGCATTATTCACAGGCAGAAAAAACCTTACACCACATACAAACCATTCTCACTAACCAAAAGTGTTTAACATGGCTGAAAACAACATTATTAAAACAAAAATGAAAACAGTATTTAAATGGCTATTTTGTCTATCCGCAATACTATTGATAGGGTTTGTCTTTGTATTAGACAATACCATCCGTACTACCTTTAGTGAAAAAAAGTGGTCAATTCCTTCCATTGTTTATGCCCGTGCCTTGGAAATTTATATTGGTGCACCGATTAATCCGGCTGATTTGCGTCTTGAATTACAACAGCTCGGTTATGATTTTGTCCCTCGTTTAACGGGGCCCAGGCAAGTCGTTTTTCCCAAAAACAATCAAAATATTAAAATTTATCGCTCAGGTTTTCAATTTAGTGATGAATTATCAGCTTCACAAATCATTCAGTTATCGATTAAAAATAATCGTGTTGAGTCTTTAACCAATGAGGATGACAGTGATTTAGTACGCCTAGAACCACTCTCCATGGGTGGTATTTACCCTGATCACAATGAAGATAGATTATTGATTCAAATGTCTCAAGTACCTGAAACGCTTCAACATATGTTGGTAGCCGTTGAAGATTCCGATTTTTATCAGCATTGGGGGGTTTCACCAAAAGGCATTGCACGCGCTATTGTCGCAAATGTAAAACAAGGGGGTATTGCGCAGGGGGCATCAACGCTAACACAACAACTGATCAAAAATTATTATTTAACGGCCGAGCAAACTTTCACGCGCAAAGCCAAAGAAGCAATAATGGCTTTGTTACTAGAATTGCATTTTGATAAAAATAACATTCTTCAAGGTTATATGAATGAAATCTACCTTGGACAAGATGGGCCACGTGCTATTCATGGTTTTGGATTAGCCAGTCAATATTATTTTAAACGGCCTCTGGCAGAATTATCTTTGGATCAGCAAGCGATGCTTGTTGCCTTAGTGCGAGGAGCCAGTTATTACAATCCATGGCGTAATCCTGAACGTGCTTTAAAACGTCGTAATTTGGTTTTAGATATTGCGGTGAGAGAAGGTGTATTAGACCTTGAACTTGCTGAAAGTGCGAAGAAAATGCCTCTCACAATGGAAGACAAAAGCATTGTCAGTCAACAACGTTATCCTGCCTATTTAGATTTTGTGCGACGTCAATTACAACGTGATTACGACCAGGTAGATTTAAGCTCTAATGGGTTGTCTATTTTCACTCATTTTGACCCTCTAGTACAAATGAGTGCAGAAAAAAGCCTTAAACAATTTATAGAAAAACAAGGCCAAAATGAATTACAAGGCGCGGTGGTGATCACGCGCCCGAATACCGGCGAAGTGATTGCTATTGTCGGTGACAAAGATGCCAGTTTTGCAGGTTTTAATCGAGCTTTAGATGCACAGCGACAGGTGGGGTCATTAATAAAACCTGTGGTTTATTTATCTGCTTTGCAGCAGTCCGAAAAATATAATTTAGCGACACTAATTAATGATGATGCTTATCGTGTTGAATTAGATAATAATCAGTCTTGGGCACCTTTAAACTACGATAAAAAAGATCATGGCCAAGTGTTGTTGTATCAAGCGCTATCCAATTCTTATAACCAAGCAACAGCTCGCTTGGGCGCTGAAGTCGGTTTACAGAATATACAGAGAAACATTGAAAAATTAGGTGGTTTGCATCGCGAGACACTGTTACCTTCAATGACCTTAGGGGCTGTTGGTATGGCGCCAATAGAAGTCGCGCAGATATATCAAACTTTAGCTGCTGATGGTTTTTATAGTCCGTTGTTAAGTATCAGCACAGTACTTGATGCACAAGGGCAATCATTAAATAGTTATCCGCTTCAAGTTGAACAACGCTTTGATGAAAATACCTTATACCAGCTTCGTTATGCGATGTTGGCGGTCACCCATGAAGGAACTGGGAAAGCATTACAGTGGTTATTACCGAATTTTAGTGTGGCAGGTAAAACAGGCACCAGTAATGATTTACGAGATAGTTGGTTCGCTGGTTTTTCTGGTGACATGATGGCGGTGGTATGGATCGGTCGTGATGATAATCAAAGCTCTGGTTTAACAGGATCGAGTGGGGCATTACGTGTTTGGGCTGATATATTTAAGCAGCAATCGGTATTGCCAACACAAAATATTGCGCCTGAAAATATTGCTATTGCATGGGTAAATAAACAATCAGGTGTTGGTAGTCAGGCACACTGCGATGATGCAGTCCCGCTTCCGTTTATTAAAGATCAGCAACCTAAAATTGAAATTCGTTGTCGACAAGGACTAGGAAAAGTCCTAGATTGGTTTGAAGCATTATCAAGTCATTAATCTGTGTTGCTTAACTATGCGAAATTGCGATGTTTTTAGTAAATATTGTTAGTAAATGTGTCATTAAAAAGAGAATTAAATGTTGAATATATCCAAAGTCTTGATCTTTTTTGTTCCTTTGTTGTTGATTGCCTGTACGAGCGTGCCTCCTCAATCAGAACAACAGCACACTAGTAATGATAAAATGAAAAAACAGCCACAAAAGCCAGCAGCTTCTGAGCCAGTTCCTGTGGTTAATATGGATGCGGGTAATCAAATAATAAGTGCACCTAAAGCGGTATTAAGTCTGATTGAACGAAGTCAGCAACAGATTAAAGAGGGAGATTTTAAAGGCGCGAAAATATCCTTAGAAAGAGCGTTACGTATTTCGCCACGTTACCCAAATAGTTATTATTACTTAGCAAAAGTGAACTATCTTGAGGGGCAATATGCTCAAGCAAGGTCTTTGGCGAAAAAAAGTTTAAGCTTAGGCGCACAGGATGATTTATTAGAAAGTGTTTTACGATTACTTGGCGATATTCAAAAGCGTGAAGCACAATAAATAATTTATCTGTGAATATTTGAAAATAAATAGATATGTTCTAAAGTATTTGTTTTAAATGATATTTTTAACTACATAGGCATAATTGATGGGCATAATTGCAAAAAATCAATTTCGCCCATCTTTGTATAGTTTATTAAAATGGAAAATTTAACATGCAAAACCACTCACCTCGGTTAGGTAATTTATTGCTTTTTATTGCTATTTTAGCTGTGTTAATCGTCGCTACTATGATGTTTGGTGCGCAGTTTGATTTATGGGAGCCCATTGTTGGTTTTGCTCTTATACGTCAATATATGAATCCTATTGCGTATTTTGTTATTACCATAGGTGTGCTTGGTTTAGTACACCAAATACTGACGGGTAATCGTTTTGGTGCGCTTAAGTCTTGTATTACCTGTTTATTAGGTATTACTTTATTAGCCCCATTTATTTATCAACAAATACAACCACCTGTGCGTTTTCCGCCTATTCACGATATTACAACGGATACGGTTAATCCACCTGACTTTTTAGTGATTGATGAAGATCGTGCCGGAGCCAGAAATTCTTTAGTATATGGTGGCTCTGAAATTGCTCTGCAACAATTTAAACATTATCCTGATATAGGGCCGATACAATCTGAATTATCAGCGACACAAGCTTATTCTAAAGCACTGCAAGTGGCCGCAAACATGGAATGGGAGATGGTTGCACAGGATGATGATAATTTACGATTCGAAGCCAGTGCACGCACTCGATTGTACCGTTTTATAGATGATGTTGTTGTCGTGGTAACACCTGAAGGTCATTCAAGTCGTGTTGATATTCGCAGTGTGTCACGTATTGGACGTGGTGATCGAGGGGTCAACGCGATGCGTATCAGAGCATTTATTGATGCCTTTAACAAATCGTGATTTTTTAAAGGCTGAGCAGTTATTAGATTGGCTCTGATTTATAGCTAATCTAATAACTGTTGTCCTGCTCTGCACAACTTGGTGGTTAACTAAAGCGATTTAAAACAGTTCTTTAGGATTGTGTGCAATGAAGATAAGCCACTCTTAGTTAATCATTATTTTTCCTGCACAGTCTCTTATTCTGCGATTAGTTCCATTGGTATAATTCTATTACGGCCTTGTGATTTAGCACAATATAAAAGTGTATCTGCAGCCTTTAATAAAGCCGTTTCTGATTCTCCCTGATACTGAGCGACACCTCCACTGATGGTGACTTTCATATTGGTGTGTTCCCAATGGGTATTCTCAATAATATCTCGGATACGATTGGCTAATTGATAACCACTGTTTAAATTAGTATTGGGTAAAAGGATCAAAAACTCTTCACCGCCATAACGGCCAACACGATCACTTTCTCTGACACAATCTTGGATAGTTTGACTAACCCGCTGCAAAACAAAGTCGCCAACGGGGTGGCCGTAAGTATCATTTACCCTTTTAAAATTATCTATATCCATCATTACTATCGTAAAATCAGTGCCATATCGTTGCGCTTTGTTAATTTCTTTTGTGTAGCGTTGTGAAATATACCCACGGTTAAATAATCCTGTTAATGCATCAGTGGTGGCTAAGGATTGCAATAATTGATTTGCTTGCTCTAATTTTACAATCAGTTGTTCTCGTTCTTGCTGTGCTTGTTTTTGCTCGGTAAGATCTCGAATAACTACCACTCGTGCCATTTCGCCTTGAAAGGTTATTTTTCTGGAGCGTATTTCGATAGGGTATTGCAGACCATTCTTTTTTATCCCTTCAGTTTCAAAAATACTTTTATTATCACTCAATATATTTCTTAGTACTTTGTCTTTATTTTCAACAGAGAAAAGCATAAATCCATTCATTCCTAGCAACTCAGTATGAGAATAGCCCGTCATTTCTGAAAAGCGTTGATTAGTATCAATGATAATGCCGCCGTTATGAATGGCTATTCCTTCGAAAGAGGCTTCTTGCAGAGAAAAAAAACGCTCTTCACTTTCTTTAAGGTACTGTTCGCTTTTTTTTCTATCTGTAATATCAAACATTGCGCCAACAATGCCGGATATCTTCCCTGATGAATTATTTAACGTTGCTTTATGAAACATATAATCACGGACTGTGCCATCCGTGCATTTCACTTGCGCTTCATAAAGTTGTACACCTGGATTATTTATTAACTGGCGATCTTGATCGTGATATATTTTTGCCAAATGTGTCGGTATGTTAATGGGTAAGTCAAACAATGAGTGACCACTTATTTTTTCTTTAGGTAATCCAATAATTGTTTTTGCAAAGGCATCATTACACATTTGATAGACACTGGCGGTGTCTTTGTAAAAAATAGGGCTGGGAAGCGTATCAAGTAATGTATTTAATTTTTCACTTGTTTCATTTAATGCTTCGGTTTTATTTTTAACTAGAATATCTAGTTTTTTATTTATTCGAGCCACTGAAAGCTGATTTCTTTTTTGGCTTAGAAGTTTTATAAATAATAAGAGAATAGTGATTGCGATGGTAATCATCCACCAACGAGGTACCAATTGTAGTTTTTCAAAAAAAAGGGGAGGAGCATTAATAATGTCACTACTCGCCGGTAATTGTGCTCTATCAATGCCAAATTTGGACATTATATTAAAATCAAACAATGGTTTATTGATATTCTCTTTAATTATCGGGATATTATTGATGTTTTCTCCTGATAAAATTTTAACAGCAAGCTTGGCCACTTGTTCACCTTGAAAAAAACCAGTGGTTATTATTCCTCCAACGATTCCTTTTCCGATGTAATAATCCCAAGAACTGTAAACAGGTGCTTTTGTTATGTTGTTTATTAAGTTAATGCCATCTCGATATGAAAGGAAGGTGTTATTTTTATCCCGATTAAAGGACAGTAAATAAATAAGCGTATTTTTATTGATATGTGCTAAATCATCTTCAAGTTCATCGAAACTAAAATCATTATGATAATTAAATGTCACTCTATTTTTAAAATGTTTTGCGACTTGTAGCAAATGTTTTTCGGTCGCCTTCCAGGTGGTTGATTGATCATGAATGAAAAGGATTTCTTGGGTGTTTGGATGTAGCATTAACATTAATTCGATGGTGCCTTGAATATCAATATCTTCAACAATACCGGTGACTTTCTCAATACCAACAATCAAGTCTTCAGTAAAATTATTAATGCCACAGAAGACAATAGGTGCGTTAGGATAAAGTGTTTTTCCATATTTTTTGACAAATTGCAGTGCATTGTTATCCGCTACAATGACTAAATCGAATGATGTATTATCTTTCTTCGACTGAAAAAATTCAATTAAGCTTTGATCGTATTTTTTTCCTGTATTGCGCTTGGTATCAAGGTATTGATAATAAATTTCATTTTCTTCGGAAGGTAAAATGGATTGAATCCCTTGGGTAATATTATCCGTCCACTGCAACCCTTGGTGATAAGAATGTAATACGAGGATATTGTTTGTTTTTGCTTGAACGGGTGTTAGCAATGAAATAAACAAACTGATTAATATTGAAAACGTTAAAAGGCGTATCGGCATACGTATTCTCTGGTTAAGTTAAGAATGCTGCTGAGAAATATTTTATC
>TARA_R110001583_G_scaffold26533_2_pt1 | contig 21042 bp, 20 predicted proteins | sample TARA_R110001583 | Tara Oceans TARA_R110001583 (sample SAMEA4398432) | marine metagenome | biome: Polar Biome; feature: [MES] marine water layer (ENVO:01000295) within the mesopelagic zone...; material: water (ENVO:00002006), including particulate matter (ENVO:01000060) such as...... | reverse complement strand
ACCAAAACCTTTAGATTCGTTGAACCATTTTACTGTACCAGTAGTTGTAGACATGTGTATATCCTAATAAATTTGAGTAATTTAACCTTAAAAATTAAGGCAGTTGGCTAGAAGTGTGCTATTACTTATGATGTATAGGATTCGGTACATTAATACGGAACAAAGTACATAAATATAAAACGAACTTTCAAGCTAAAAAATATTATATATAGGTTTAAAAAGGTGTCAACTGCTATTTAACCAAAATATAAAAAAAACCTTAAATATTTTTGTAACAAAAATATTTACCTTTATCTATCAAATAGTTATAAAAAAATATTTATTAATATTTTATAATATTTACTAAAACATCAATAAAGAACAAACTTATAATCGCCCATTAGTGCTTCTTTTCTGAAAAATATAACACCACAATAGGAGTACTTATTTTCTCTTACGCTTTTAGTTAAAAGTTTACCTTCGGGATTACCTTTCTAGTCATATTATTTGGTTTTTAGACTAGAAATAATTTGTATAGTGTAGCTGTTGCTGATAACTATTATAGTTGTTACCAATATCTAAGCACGATGAGATATCTAAATAATCTCAGTTCCCGATAAGCAAAGCGATACAACACTATTATTTCCGAGAATTTCTACGTTAAATATAAAGACTAGCAGTAGTAACACCCAAACTCGGTAGCGTTGTGATGCTTTCTAGCGGCTATTTACTATGCGACTTAATATGTACATAAACAGCTATGTTTCAAGTCCAGAGCTGCAATTCCCCCTCTTTTAGCTAAAAACTCATTGCAGAAAAATTAACACCTCAAAAATAAAGAATCTCTAGTTCTCTAGTGGTACTTATTCTTTAGCAGGTTTAGAGCTACGATTATCTATATTGTATTGATAATGTTAATCGCCTATACACCTGTCATTATTTAATGTGTTTTGCCTATCGTTAACTTGGAATCTGAGCAATACATAATATGACGGCATTCACTCATTCTTATCTTTTCATCTCAGTAGCCACTGAATTTTACAGTTTGATTAATAGCAGGTATCCCGCCCCTTGAATACAAACAAAATATTGTCAATGATCACTTCAAAAATGTTCAAAGGCTTAGCCAAATTGGTATTAATTAATCGTAATGGTATAATTTCCATTTCGTTTTTTGTTATATTCAGGCTTTTAAAATCAAGAGGTTAGTATGGTAATTTGGATTGATGCGGATGCTTGTCCAGTCGCAGTAAGAGAAATGGTATTAAGAGCGAGTACAAGAACACAAACGGCACTTATTTTTGTTGCTAATTCACCACTACCAGTTAGAAGAACAGCATTAGTTAAAACGGTCCAAGTTTCTCAAGGCTTTGATGTGGCTGATAACTATATCAGCCAACATGTTGAATTAAATGACCTTGTGATCACCCAAGATATTCCATTAGCAGCAGAGTTAGTCGAGAAGGGTGTTATTGCACTCAACCCTCGTGGTGAACTATATACAGCTGATAATGTAAGACAACGTTTAGCAATGCGCAATTTAGCTGAAGAGTTACGTAGCGTAGGGCAGATAAGTGGTGGCCCGAATAAATTTTCGGATAAAGACAAGCAGACTTTTGCGAACTCATTAGATAAATGGTTACAGAAAGCAAAAAGGTAGGTTTAACCCTACCTTTGGAAATAGGCTGTACATAATCTTATATAATACGAGTTTCAGCTAGCAGCTTGCTTATGCGAGCTTCTTCAGCCTCTTTTTTCTTACGATTATCACAGGGATCTGGGCAGTCACATTCTTTATCAATGCCTACTGAAGCAAGTCCACCACAACTGCCACCAATAGTTTTTTGGTTAACAATATAACCTATTGCCATTGCAACAATCACCAGTAAAAAAACAACAAACGTAGCGATAAAATAAATCATGTTTACTCCTCTACAAAAAATGGTTCAAACTCGTCGGTATAAGATTCTTTGAATCCATCGTCTTGCTTGATCAATAAAAAAACAGGTTTTTTTAATTTCTTAGCAAATTTTAACCCATTTTCTGGCCCTAATACAGTAATTACCGTTGCTAATGCATCTGCGACCATACTACTTTTGTCTATAACAGTGACAGAAACTAATTTATGCTTGATAGGGCGTCCCGTATTTGGGTCAATAGTATGTGAATAACGAATGCCATCAAATTCAAAGTAGTTACGATAATCTCCAGATGTAGCAATCGCATTATCACCGATATGTAATAAACGTTGCACAGTTTGCCCAAGGGCAGGTCGCTCGATCGCTAAAGTCCAAGGTGCACTATCCAGTTTAGTACCACTGGCACTTAACTCTCCACCAATATCCACTAAATAGTTTGTAATGCCTTTTTCTGTTAAAAAGTCAGCAATGACATCAACGCCATAACCTTTAGCAATTGATGACAAGTCAACATAAAGCTCAGGGTTACTTTTTATTAAGCGATTACCTTCAATCGAAAGATATTGACTACCGATCCTTTGCTGGGTTTTCTGAATTAGCTCATCATCAGGTACTTTATTAGGTTTTTTATCTGGCCCAAATCCCCAAAGATTAACTAATGGCCCAACGGTTACATCAAACGCCCCGCCACTTTGTTGATAAAGTTCAAGTGATTTTTTAACTACTTTTATGGTGGCATCAGAAACAACTAAAGATTCATTGCTCTGATTAAATAAAGACAATTCAGAGTTCGGACGATAGGTTGACATTTGATCATTAACTAACTCTAACTGCTGATCAATTAATAGCTGTAATGGCGCAATCAGTAAGTGTTTATTTTTAGACTGTTCACTAGATAAAACATAGGTGACTTGATAATAAGTCCCCATGGTTTGCCCCTCAATATGCAACAATTTCGGTTCAGGTTTAGTGCACGAAGATATAAAAAAGGCTAGCCCTATTAAGGCTAGCCATTTAATTGATGAGTTAATCATCAGGGTTAACCACCGAAGTCATCAAGTAAGATGTTTTCGTCTTCAACGCCTAAGTCTTTAAGCATTGCGATAACCGCCGCATTCATCACTGGGGGACCACACATGTAATACTCACAATCTTCTGGAGCTTCGTGATCTTTCAGGTAGTTTTCAAACAATACATTATGAATGAAACCAGTGTAACCATCCCAATTATCTTCCGCTTGTGGATCACTTAATGCTACATGCCAAGAAAAGTTTTCGTTTTCTTCTGCAATTGCATTAAAGTCTTCAACGTAGAACATTTCACGCTTAGAACGTGCTCCGTACCAAAAACTAGCTTTACGCGTTGTTTTAAGACGACGGAATTGGTCGAAGATATGTGAACGCATTGGCGCCATACCAGCACCACCACCGATAAATACCATTTCATTTTCAGTTTCTTTAGCAAAGAACTCACCAAATGGACCAGAAATAGTCACTTTATCTCCTGCTTTTAAGCTGAAAATAAACGATGACATTTTACCACATGGTAATGACAAATCACGTGGCGGTGGCGTAGCGATACGCACGTTCAACATGATGATGCCTTCTTCACCAGGGTAATTAGCCATTGAATAAGCACGAATAGTTTCTTCGTCAACTTTTGATTCTAAATCAAAGAATTTAAAGTGTTCCCAATCACCACGGTACTGTTCTTCAATATCAAAATCTTTATATTTGATATGGTGAGCAGGCGCTTCAATTTGAATGTAACCACCGGCTTTAAACGGTACAGATTCACCATCAGGAATTTGTAATTTAAGCTCTTTAATAAAGGTTGCTTCGTTACCATTAGAGATAACTTCACATTCCCATTTTTTAACACCAAAGATTTCTTCAGGTAGCTCAATGTTCATATCTTCTTTAACATTAACCTGACATGACAAACGTTCGCCATCTTTTGCTTCACGTTTAGTAATGTGATCAAGCTCAGTTGGAAGGATATCACCACCACCTGATTTGATTTTTACACGACACTGTCCACAAGTACCACCACCGCCACATGCAGAAGAAACAAATACACCAGCATTCGCTAACGCACCTAATAACTTACCACCGGCTTGAGTTTTAATACTTTTATCAGCATCATCATTGATAGAAATTGTAATATCACCTGTGCTTACAAGTTTTGCTTTTGCCGATAAAATAACAACGACTAACGCTAAAACAATAATTGTAAACATGGCAACGCCGAGAAAGATTTCAATATTATTGTCCATCTTCGACTTTTTCCTTGTTTTGAGGGGGAATAAATTCCCCCGAATTCATCTAAGCTAAAACAGCAACGATTACAGTTGGATACCAGAAAATGACATAAAACCTAATGCCATTAGTCCCGCGGAAATAAATGTAATACCTAAGCCACGTAAACCATCTGGCACGTCAGAGTATTTCATTTTTTCACGAATTCCTGCTAATGCAACAATCGCAAGCGTCCAACCAACACCACTACCAACACCATAAACAGCTGATTCTAATAAGTTATACTCACGTTGAACCATAAACGATACACCACCAAAGATGGCACAGTTAACGGTAATAAGTGGTAAGAAGATACCAAGTGCTTGATACAAAGCAGGGAAGTATTTATCCAATATCATTTCCAAGATTTGTACTAAAGCTGCAATAACACCGATGAAGGTAATAAAACCTAAAAAGCTTAAGTCCGCTTCAGGAAAACCTGCCCAATCAAGCGCACCAGGTGCTAATAGGTTAAAGTAGATAATTTGGTTAGCAGGTACCGAAATACCTAATACTACAATTACCGCTACCCCTAGACCCATTGATGTTTTAACTTTCTTAGAAACAGCAAGGAAAGTACACATGCCTAAGAAGAAAGCCAGTGCCATATTTTCAATGAAAATAGAACGCACAAATATACTAATATAATGTTCCATTCAAATTACTCCTTTGGCTCAACTTGGTCTGGTTTAATTACTCGAATTGCCCAGATAATGCCACCAATAATAAAGAAAGCACTAGGAGGTAGTAATAATAAACCATTACTTTGATACCAACCGCCATTTGAGATCAACGGTAGTATTTCAAATCCAAATAGAGCACCTGAACCAAACAACTCACGAACAGCACCAACTAAAACAAGGATTAAGCCGTAACCTAAACCATTACCTATACCATCCATAAAGCTTGGAAAAGGTTTGTTTTTCATTGCAAATGCTTCAGCACGTCCCATTACAATACAGTTTGTAATGATCAGACCAACATAAACAGATAACTGTTTAGAAATACCAAAAGCAAATGCTTTTAGCGCTTGGTCTACTACAATAACTAACGAGGCAATAATCGCCATCTGTACGATGATACGTACGCTGTTAGGAATGTAGTTACGTATTGACGAAATGAATAAGTTAGAGAAAGCTGTAACGAACAATACCGCTAACGTCATTACTACTGCATTTTGTAATGTGGCTGTTACCGCTAATGCAGAACAAACACCCAAAATTTGCAGCGCAATCGGGTTATTGCTTACTACCGGAGAAGTTAATACTTCTTTTAATTCACTTGATTTAGCCATTGTTTAGCGCTCCTTCACGAACTTTGCTAAGAAATGGACCAAACCCTTGCTCACCTAACCAGAAAGTGAAGGTATTCTCTACACCAACACTTGTTAGTGTTGCCCCAGATAGCCCATCAATTTCATGTTTAGAACCAGCAGTAGCTTGTCCTTTAACAATTTTAATAGCAGGGTTGCCGTCAGTATCAAATAATTCTTTACCAACAAACAATCCACGCCAGCGAGGGTTTTCAACTTCACCACCTAGTCCAGGAGTTTCACCCTGTTCGTAGTAAGTGATAGCATCAATCGTATTACCATCCGGTTTTACAGCAACAAATGCATACATAGTTGACCATAAACCAGCACCATGTACAGGCAGGATAATACGTTGTAATTGACCATTATCATCAGACACTAAATAAACCGTTGCTAAATTAGCTCGGCGTCCAATTTTAGCGACATTTTGATCAGGTGTTAATTTAACACTTGTTTCTGGAACTTTTGACGCTTTACGTTGGTCATATTTAGCAATTTGATTGGCATTAAGTTCAGTAACAAACTCGCCCGTTTCTAAATCAACTAATTTAGTTTGGATGTAAGATTTGAATGTCTCATCCGCACTTTCCTTAATTTCTAAACCAGCAACAGCAAGAATATTATTTTGCTTGTCAATTTTTTTATTTTCGATTTGCATTGGGCGCAAGCCAACTGCAGCGCCGGCAACAATAATTGAGCATACTAGACTAACTGCCAGTACAACAATTATCGTTCTACCAAATGTTTCCTTTTGATTAGACATTACGTGCTAGCCTCCGTTTGATATTTCCTTGCACCACAAAGTAATCGAATAGCGGTGCAAATAAGTTAGCAAATAAAATAGCTAACATCATACCCTCAGGGAAGGCTGGATTTACAACACGAATTAATACCACCATCAAACCAATTAGAATACCGTAGTACCACTTACCTCTATTAGTAAATGAAGCCGATACCGGATCCGTTGCCATGAAGATCATACCAAAGGCAAAACCACCCATCACTAAATGCCAGTACCAAGGTAATTGGAACATATGGTTAGTATCACTACCGATCACATTAAATAGCAATGAGGTTGCAACCATACCAATCATTACGCCGGCAATAATACGCCATGAAGCGATACCAGTAAGCACAATAAAGGCACCACCAATCAAAATAGCGAGTGTAGAAACTTCACCAATACTACCTTGCATATTACCCAGGAAAGCATCCATCCAAGATAAGTTAGACTGAACAGCTTCTAAACCACCTTGAGACATAACACTTAGCGATGTTGCACCAGAGAAACCGTCAACGGCAGTCCATACTGCATCACCAGAAATATCTGTTGGGTAAGCAAAGAATAAGAATGCACGACCTGCAAGCGCTGGGTTTAAGAAGTTACGGCCAGTACCACCAAAGATTTCTTTAGCAACAACAACACCAAACGTAATACCTAAAGCAACTTGCCATAGCGGAATAGTAGCCGGCACAATCAACGCAAATAAGACAGAAGAAACGAAGAAACCTTCGTTCACTTCATGCTTACGTACACTCGCAAATAAAACTTCCCAGAAACCACCAACAATAAAAGTGACAGCATAAATAGGTAAGAAATAAGCAGCACCAAATAACAAGTTATCTAAGATACCTGCACCAGCGCCTTGTGTTACACCTAGCATGCCTAATAATGCATCACGCCATCCTTCTAATGCGGTAGAACCCGCAATAATTGCTTCATTAGCTTGTACACCAGTGTTGTACATGCCATAAAACATAGCAGGGAATGTTGCTAACCAAACAAAAATCATCATGCGTTTAAGGTCAATACTATCGCGAACGTGAGTAATACCTTTGGTCACATAACCAGGAGTATAGAAAAATGTCGCAGCAGCTTCATACAGAGCGTACCATTTTTCGTAACGGCCTCCTGATTCGAAATGCGGTTCCATTTTCTCAATTAAGTTCTTAAGACTCATTATTAGCCTTCCTTCTCAATTTTACTTAGACAAGAACGTAAGATTGAACCATATTCATATTTGCCAGGGCAAGCATAAGTACATAGTGCTAAATCTTCTTCATCCAACTCAAGGCAGCCTAATGTCTGTGCACCATCTGTATCACCTACGATCAAGTCGCGTAATAATATAGTTGGTAAAATATCTAATGGCATAACTCGTTCATATTGACCGATTGGTACCATTGCACGCTTACTTCCACCAGTAGTGGTAGTAAATGCTATTTTTTTCGCACGATTTAACGCTGACAAAAACGCACCAGAAACAGAGTGTTTATTTAATCCAGGAGCACCCCAGCCAAATAACTCTTTTTGGTAGCCTTCAACTAATGCCGACACTTGATTATGGTAACGGCCTAAATATGCGTGAGGGCCAACAGCCGTTACTCCACATAATACCGATCCAGAAATCACTCGCACTTGACCTGTGATTAATTCACCAGCCGTTAGCTCTGTTATTGAAGCTCCCATTTTAGTACGTACTAAACGAGGCTTTGAAACAGCAGGTCCAGCGATAGAAATTATTTTATCGCTGTAAATTTCGCCTGTTGTAAATAACTGACCAAATGCAATCACATCTTGATAGTTAATTGACCAAACCTGTTTGGTCGCAGAAACGGGATCAATAAAGTGGATATGCGTACCTGCTAAACCAGCTGGGTGAACACCTGTGAAGATTTTTTCTTCAACATTAGCTAGGTTAGAAGTAGGCAATGTAGCTTGTCCTTTACAGACGTACACTTTACCTTCAGTCAATTGCGATAAAACAGCTAAACCATCAGTGAAGGCTTGTTGGTTATCATTAATGATAACCGTCGCATCAGCTGCTAATGGATTAGTATCCATTGCCGTCACAAAAATAGAGGCAGGTTTTGCATCAATTGCTGGAACTTTACTGAATGGACGAGTACGTAATGCAGTCCACGCGCCAGATTGAACTAAGTTATCAACAACTTTACTTCGTTCAATGCTAGCTAATTGCTTGCTTTCATACTTAGCAAATTGCAGGCTATCTTCGCCTTGTACAGAAATAACAACTGATTGCAGTACACGTTTTGCACCACGGTTTATTTCTTTAACTACACCAGACGCTGGAGCGGTAAAATGCACACCTTCATTTTTCTTATCAGAAAATAGAATTTGACCTTTTTTTACGTTGTCACCGACTTTAACAGCCATTGACGGACGCATTCCAACGTATTCTTCACCCAGTATAGCAACTTCAGAAATGGCGGGACCATTTTGAATGACTTGCTCTGGCGCTCCTGAGATAGGGAGGTCCAGTCCTTTTTTTATAGTAATCATATTCTCTTGCACTATAGTTACGGGAGGAAAGTTAAATGCCTTTCGGCAATAAAACATTGCATGTAATGGATTGTGATTAACAATCGATTAACATGTACACTAAAAAATTCTGGCAAATATTAACATTAGAGAGGGGTTAATTGCTATATCAATTAAAAACCATACGGTAGTAAGTTCAAATTTAATTAAAAAATGTAACAAAATTTAGAGAAATCGTTATTGTTTTAACAATAAGGCTTTCCTATCCATTTTTGCCTAAATTAAATAATACAATTTATTGTATTATTTGCCACCGCCTAAACATTGCGCCGAATTAGGTGAGGTTTGATTTTTTTCAGCCCATTGTATTGGTGTATAGGTATGGATTGCTAAAGCGTGTACTGGCCCAGCCAATTCTTTCGCAAGCAGTTCATTTACTAAACGATGACGCATAATTAAACGCAAACCTTCAAACTCTTCAGTCACGATAGTGACTTTAAAGTGAGTTTCTGAATTAGGCGGTACAGCATGATTATGGCTTTCGTTTTCTACATTCAAATAATCCGTTTGAAAGCGTTGTTGTAGTTTATCTTGGATAGTTTTTTGAACAATCATATAACCTCTCATAGTGGTTGGTATTAGTAATTATAAGCAGCAAACGTTATAAATTTTTGCACAAAGCTAACGCTAGCAGTTTATAACAAACAGTTAACGTGAAACTCATAATTTGTCGTTACAATAACAAAGCGATTAATTTTGCGATACACTGCTTTAAAATCGTCTGATATTAAATTTTATTAACTTAGATTCGAATAATAACAGTTCACCTATTTATTTAACTCATTTTATTAAGCAAAATGAGTTAATTCAGTTTATGAGAAAATAACATTCTCTATTAACACAAAAGGTTATCAGTGTCTGACTCATCCGAACTTCGTGTAGCATTAACCACAGCTTTCCCTTGCTCTTATTTAGATGATAAAAAAGAGCAACTGATAATGTTAATCGATCCTGAAATTCACGCCCGACAACATTACCCTGCATTAATGTCGATAGGGTTTAGGCGCAGTGGTGAGCAGGTCTATCGTCCGCAATGCCCTGATTGTAATGGCTGTGAATCATTACGAATTAAAAGTGACACTTTTACTTTATCTAAAAGCCAAAAGCGATTGTTGAATAAAAACAAACATTTCACCACAATAGAAAGTACAATACCTAAAGCTAATTACTATTTACTCTACGAACGTTATATAAATGAAATACATAAAGATGGTGTCATGTACCCCGCCTGCCCAGATCAATTTAAATCTTTTCTAGCATGCAGCTGGGGCGAAGTTATTTTTATCGAAATTTATGATGGCGAAAAATTAATATCTGTCAGCGTAACCGATCAGCTATATACAAAGCCATCAACTGCGTGGAGCGCGTTTTACTGTTTTTATGATCCTGATTATAAAGACCATTCATTAGGTAAATACGCAGTGTTACAGCAACTTAGCTTAACGAAACAACATAAAATTGAATTTTTATATTTAGGTTATTACATTCATAATTGCCAAAAAATGAATTACAAAAATCAGTTTAACCCTCATCAGCGCTTTATAAACCAACAATGGGAGTCATTTGATTAGTTACTTAGTTTGATTAATGAGCAACAATCCTTTACCACTTCCAATTATTCTGGCATTATGCGCCGATTGAAACTAGCACAACTTACCTATACAAAGGATCCATCGCCAATGGCAAAAGAAGACAGTATTGAAATGCAAGGCACTATCTTAGATACTCTGCCTAATACAATGTTCCGTGTGGAATTAGAAAACGGCCACGTTGTTACTGCACATATCTCAGGAAAAATGCGTAAAAACTATATCCGTATTCTAACTGGCGATAAAGTGACAGTTCAGCTTACACCTTACGATCTATCAAAAGGTCGTATTGTTTTCCGTGCTCGTTAATTAGCCGGTAACAATATTAGGCTTTAATTAGCCATAAAAAAACCAGCTATCAAGCTGGTTTTTTTATGCTCATTTTACAGGCATTTTATTAAAATAAAGGCCTACTGAGGTTAATTACTCATCTCAAGTTTTTTCTCATACTTAAAGTCGATACCATCCCCTGCACTATTTAACTGCACTCTGACACTACCACCCTCTTGTAAACCACCAAATAAGATCTCATTTGCTAAAGGTTTTTTAAGTTTTTCTTGAATTAAACGCCCCATTGGTCGTGCGCCCATCGCTTTATCGTAACCATGTTCGGCTAACCAATCACGAGCTTTATTATCAACTTCTAATGACACTTGTTTTTTGTCCAACTGTACTTGTAATTGCACAATAAATTTATCAACCACTTGGCTGATTACTTTTAAGTCTAAATGATTAAACCAAATAATATTATCAAGACGGTTTCTAAACTCAGGGGAGAAGATCTTGTTGATCTCGTCCATTGCTTTTGCCCCTTCTTTTTGTTCTTTAAAACCGATGCTTTGCTTGACGGTTTCTTGTACTCCAGCATTAGTTGTCATCACCAAAATAACATTTCTAAAATCGACTTTACGTCCATTGCTATCGGTTAAAGTTGCATGGTCCATGACTTGTAAAAGAATGTTATACACATCAGAGTGCGCTTTTTCAATTTCATCTAATAACACCACTGAATAAGGGTGTTTAACTACTGCATCAGTTAATAGGCCTGCTTGCTCATAACCGACATAACCAGGTGGCGCACCAATCAAACGAGATACCGTATGTTTTTCCATATATTCCGACATATCAAACCGTAACAGTTCTATGCCTAATGCTTTAGCTAACTGCTGTGTCACTTCAGTTTTGCCTACCCCCGTTGGGCCAGCAAACAAAAAAGAACCAACCGGTTTAAGTTCATCGGATAAACCAGAGCGATTCAAATGAATGGCATCGGTTAAGGCATCAATAGCAGTGTTTTGACCAAATACCGTCATTTTTAGACGTTGATGCAATTTAGCTAATGCATCTTTATCAGAGCTTGAAACAGATTTTTCTGGGATACGAGCGATTTTAGCAATGATACTTTCAATTTCAGACACACCAATGGTTTTTTTACGTTTGTTAACCGGTAATAAACGCATTTGTGACCCTGCTTCATCAATTACATCAATTGCTTTATCTGGTAAGTTACGATCATTAATATATTTAGCACTTAGTTCTGCAGCGGCTATCAATGCTTTATTGGTATAACGAATATTATGATGCTCTTCGTAACGGGAACGTAAGCCTAGTAAAATTTGGCTAGTTTCTTTAACAGAAGGTTCAAGTACATCAATTTTTTGAAAGCGACGCGCTAAGGCATGTTCTTTTTCAAAGATCTGACTAAATTCTTTATAAGTTGTTGAACCAATACACCGTAACTGGCCACCACTTAATAGAGGTTTTAATAAATTAGCCGCATCTAACTGCCCGCCTGTTGCTGCGCCTGCACCAACAATAGTGTGAATTTCATCGATAAATAAAATAGCATTTTTTTGATCTTGCAGTTTTTTTAATACCGTTTTAAATCGTTGCTCAAACTCACCACGATATTTTGTACCCGCTAATAAAGCCCCCATATCCAAAGAATAAATAATATGGTCATCAATGACACTTGGTACATTGTTATGAACAATTTGATACGCTAACCCTTCTGCAATCGCTGTTTTACCAACGCCTGACTCCCCCACTAATAACGGGTTATTTTTACGGCGACGACATAAAATTTGAACGCAGCGCTCAAGCTCTTTTTCGCGACCAATTAATGGATCAATTACCCCCGCGACAACTTGTTCATTGAGATTAATAGTAAAAGGCATTTCATCATTGTCTTCGACTTTTGCTTCAATCTGTTCCGACTCATGGAAAACAACCGTATCGGGGTGTTTTTCAGTGCCGTGAGAAAGATAATTTACAACATCTAAACGCGATAAATTAGATTTTTTAAGGAAATAAACAGCCTGTGATTCTTGTTCACTAAAAATAGCCACCAGCACATTAGATGCACTCACTTCTGTTTTACCCGATGATTGCACATGGAAAATAGCACGCTGCAGAACACGCTCAAAGGCAATAGTAGGTTGAATTTCTAGCTTTTCGTTTTTAACTTCAGGCAAACTAGGGTTGGTATCTAAAAAGTCAGTTAATTCAATATTTAAAGATGCAATATCCACAGAACAAGCTAACAGTATTTTTTTTATTTCATCATTTTCTAACAATGCTAATAGCAAATGCTCTAATGTCATGAATTCATGGTATTTTTCATACGCAATACGGAAAGCTAAGTCAAGGCTATGTTCTAAAGGTTTATCTAGCATGGAGACTCCTTAGGAGAGTAAAAATAGGGTAACGATGTATTAACTCTCTTTTTCCATCGTACATTTTAATGGATGTTCATTTTCTTCTGCATAATGATTCACTTGGATCACTTTTGTTTCAGCAATTTCAGCACTAAATGTACCGCAAATTCCTACGCCTTTATAGTGTACATTTAGCATTACTTCGGTAGCCGCTTCATGATCTAATCTGAAAAAGCGTTGTAACACATCAATAACAAAATCCATTGGTGAATAATCATCATTATGTAATAACACATTATACCTAGGCGGTGGTACTAGTTTCGTTTCTTGGGATTCGATTGTTGCCGACTCATTTCCCGTTTTTGGAGAATTCTGTTCACTCATCTTTTAGTCTAGTCTTAATTATTAAAGTTATTGAAATAGTTAGTATTATTAAGCTATTAACGTTACGAACGTCGCAGTTTTAATGTCGCAGTGATAGTCAAAAATCTATGACTTACAAAAATATACACCACTAATGAAATACGCTTTGCAATGATAGAGGGTCATTAAAGGTTAGAGTAAAGCTTAACCTTTAAATGTGCAATCAGTAGTAGATAAAAAACGATAAGGGTATGAGCTGAATAAATGATAGGCAGAAAGCTCAACACTTAGCATTAGAGGGTTAAAGCAAGCTTGCTGACAATGAAGAAGGCTCACAACCACCCAGCTGTTCGCTAAGTTAAAGCCCCATTCCGTAACGGTCACTTCCAATAAGACTTTCAATAAGGACAGCCATTCACTGCATGCCACAAAACTAGCTACAATAGAGTAAAACGCTTTAACTAACCATTCTCGCGGCTAAGCATCGAATCAAAAAACGTTACTTAGCTAATTTCGCTTTAAGACGGTTTTGCACCACTTCAACTAATTGATCAGGTTGAAACTTAGATAAAAATTCATCACATTGTACTTTTTTTACCATCGCTTTATTAAAATCGCCACTGAGTGAAGTATTTAAGACCACAAATAATTCAGACATACGCGGATCATTGCGAATTTCATAGGTTAAGCGATATCCATCCATTGCAGGCATTTCGGCATCGGTGATCAACATTAAAATTTCATCTTCAACATTCTTCCCCTGATCAGCCCAACCTTGTAAAATAGATAACGCTTCAAGACCGCTTCTAGCAGGAATAATCTCAATGCCAAGTTGCTCTAACGTACTTGATACTTGCTTTCTAGCCGTTGGGGAATCATCTGCGTGTAGTATTTTTCGCCCAACAAACTCGGGCACCATATTTTCATCCACCACCCCTTCAGAAATATCGACTTTATAATCTAATATTTCCGCCAATACTTTCTCTACATCAATAATTTCAACTAATTCTTCTACGTTTTCTCTTTTCAGCTTAGTAATCGCAGTCAAATAATGATTGCGTCCAACAGTTGATGGCGGTTCCATAATTTCGCCCCAAGTCATATTCACAATGTGATCCACGGGGCCGACGATAAATCCCTGTACGCTACGATTATATTCCGTAATAATCAGGTTCGACTCAGCATCAGGCACTAATGCTTGCATACCAATGGCTGCTTTTAAATTGATAACCGGGATCGATTCACCACGAATAGTCACTACGCCATCAACATGATGGTGGGAATTTGGTAATTTATTTAGTTTGGGTAACTTCACAACTTCTTTTATTTTAAACACATTAAGTGCAAAAAGTTGGCGACCTACAAGGTGAAATAATAATAACTCTAAGCGATTTTCACCAACTAAATTGGTACGCTGATTAACCGTATCCATTAAACTAGCCATACAAATATCCCTATAAAAACTCAACAATGGATAAGTCTAGCTCGCTTTACAAAAAGCGTATTACTGACTTATAAAATTAACAAAAATTTGAGGATAATAGATTAAATTCAATTATTTAATCTATTATAAATTAACTAATCTAGCCTATCATTGATTTAACCTCTCAGCTATTAAACTTAATATTTACTTATCTTCATTAACAACAGCGCTTAACATGGTCGATAAGCGTTGTATTTTTTGATTAGATAGCTGCCTATAATCAAAATAAGGACAAATAATCACAGCTTGTTGAGCATCAATGGCGAACTCTTCATCTAACCATACTAAGTCGGCATTCAATAACCCATCATTTATTAATTTTTTAGCATAAGTTCGCCCACAAATAATATGGATAGTCTTGTTATGAGTATTGTTATTTTTATCGGTCTTATTATAAGTCTCTGAAAATGCCGCTTGCAATGAAGTCGAAGTTAACGGTAGATGGGGAGGACTAAATATTAATGCGGTACCACTATTAGCTTGCAATAAATATTGATCTCGATACTGCTGCCAAGTCGGAGCCATAGTCGCAAAGTTAAAATGGGCAGTATTTAATTCATATAACAGCTTAGCGTAAACATTAAAGACCTTGCGCCAACCATTGCCACAGACTCTACCAATTAAGTCTATATTATTCTCTTGCATTGGTAATAACTGTACTAGTGATTGATATTCAGGCATCGCTGGTCGATTACCAATATACACAGCAAATGTAAATTGCCTATCACCTAACCCAACTAGTTTACCTCCATCGTTTTTCATCAAAATATAATATCCTTAATATAAAAAGCAATATCTTATTAATACATTCAATTTAATCAAAAAAATCTTCAAACATGTACTTTATGAAAAATAGATACTATCATCGCCCTAACCATATATAGGTAAATAATATTGTACGTTAAGTAGAAAAATAACAATAAGAATTACTTAACGATATTCACTTAATAATTTTAACGTTTTAATCCGAGAAACATCAAATGCATATAACTTATAATTTAAAATCAACCTCTTACATGGAGCATTACACAAATGAACCTTAATTTCAAAGGACGCATTGTGTCTGCTGCTATCGTTTTATTAACCATCTCAATGATTACACTTGCATATATGTCGCATAAACAGCAATCAGCTATGGCTATGTTTGGCGTTGATAGATATTCAATGCTTAAAGTTTCTAACAATAGCGCTAAGATCCATGAATTTGTAGATAAGATCAGCAGAGGGATTAGTTCAACTGCAGATCTGTTTTCTCGCAGTAGCAATGAGCAAGACATAATTGTAAATCTTAAGATCATCAAGCTTACTTCTGAAGCAACGGCTGTGATTGTTGGATACGAAGATGGGTTGGCTTATAACAGCAATAAGGGAAAATATGCTTCTAGTTATGATCCTCGTACACGAGGTTGGTATAAAGCGGCTAAGAATAAGCGCTCTACCATCATTACCGATATCTATACCGGTAGTAGTACTGGTAAATTAATGATCAGTATTGCAACGCCTTTTTATAAGGGCAGTCAACTTGCAGGTGTCTTATTAGCAGACGTTGAATTAAATGGGCTACAAGCAATGGTAGATGACACCGTATTTGATGGTGCTGTTGCGACTTTATATGAAGGTACAGGATTAACATTAGCATCATCAGATAATAAACACACCCCAGGGAAAACACACCTTTCTGATACTGAGCTATCCGGATTTGAAAAAACCATACAAAATCAGGATCAAGGTCTTTTTTATTACACCTTGAAAGGAGAAGATAAAGTTGCCTATTTTGAAACGATCAAACTCGATGACTCAACCCATTGGCGCCTCTTAGTGACGTTACATGAATCTGTTATTTATAAGCTTGTTGATCAGTCATTAGAAACTATTTTAATAACAACGGCTATTTTGGTCACTGTTTGTTCATTCATTATTTTCTTGTTACTCAGCTATGCTTATAGACCTGTCATTGCACTTAAACAAACCGTGCAAGAGCTATCAAGTGGTAATGGAGACTTAACTAAACGCCTTCCTGTTACTAGCCGTGATGACTTGGGACAAATTTCAGAAAATATCAATATTTTTATTGAAAACTTACAACATATGATGCTCGATATTGCAGCTGCATCTAGTCATATTGGGTCCAGCATTAATGGGTTACAGGGGCTAACAGAGGAAAATAAAGACATTTTTAACCAGCATAAGTCAGAAACAGAGCAAGCCGTCACGGCATTGGAAGAGATGAGCGCAACGGCTAATGATGTAGCGAGAAATACCTCTGAAGCCGTTGAGTTTACAGGTAAAACAAATGCACAAGCTGAGCAATCAAAGCATGTCGTTCGTGGCGCGACTGAAACCGTAACTCAGTTAGTTGAAAGTGTGGATAATGTGTCACAAGACATCAGTGATATGGGGATCCAAATTGCAGAAATAGCCAAAGTGCTGGGTGTTATTGGTGAAATTGCAGACCAAACTAACCTACTAGCACTCAATGCCGCTATTGAAGCGGCGCGAGCAGGCGATCACGGCAGAGGTTTTGCCGTTGTGGCAGATGAAGTGAGAGCGCTTGCTTTTAGAACTCAAGAAAGCACCACTGAAATACAAAATACCATCAACAGGCTAACTACAAGTGGAACTAATGTAGCGAACACAATGGAAAGTACAAAAGCAAGTTGTGAAGAAGCGTCTTCACAGATCAACTTGGTGGTAACCGACTTAGATAATATTAGCCAATCAGTAGGTGAAATTAACGGTATTAACGTTCAAATAGCCACTGCTGCTGAAGAGCAAAGTTCAGTCGCCGAAGAAATAAATAGAAATATGGCAAAAATCTGTGAAATGGTTGAGCGCATAGCCGTAAGCGGCGATGATGTAAACCATGAAGCAATAAGCCTTGCCAATGCAAATGCTCAATTAGCCGGTATTGTGAAGCAATTTAAACTAAAGTAAGTTAAACATCACTGCATGGATATTAATTATTACTTGAACTCAAGACTGATTAATATCCATGTATTGTTTTTTTTAAAGCCATAAAATACGCAAAAAAGTAATCTTGTTATCGCCTAGGACTACTTCGCTAAGTTTATTAACCCAGCATAAATTTAAGTTTTCAGGAAAATTACGGATAATTTTATTTTAAGTGCCATGCCAATACTGAACCTGCCAGATTCTATTCAAATCTTCATCAATCAAAACAGCGATTAACTCTGCAATCTGAGTTTTTAATTGAGATTTGCTAGTAGATAACCTAACCAGTCCAAATATATTTATCTTCACATAAAGTTTTAACCTCGAGAATAAAACTTATTCTCGAGGTTAAAACTTACTATTCAACATTCTCTCATTATTGATGAAGTTTCACCTAAACGCCTTATTCAAGGCCTTATCAAATTCATTAATTTTGTACTTGTATTGCGCAGTCAACAATATTGGTGGCTGCATAAACGATTGTACTTATTACTTGAATTCAAGAGCTAAATTAATTAGCTCAAGTCGTGAATGACAATTAATGATAATGTAATTGATAAAACTCACAATAAAAAGGTGTTTTATTTAAAAAAACAAGAGCGGTTATTTATAAAATACGTTTGTGCCCAGTGCTAAAACACAGTGTAAATTTTGTGACATTGTTTTCGGACACTACGGATATTTTTCCATTGTGTAATTCAACGATCGATTTGGTAATTGCTAACCCAAGCCCAACACCTTCATGTTTACTATGTGTTCTTGATTTATCTACTCGATAGAAACGCTTAAATAGATGTGGAATATCATCAGCGGGGATTGTTTTACCTTTATTTTCAATGGTCGCAAATACTTGGCCATTTTGCTCATTAAGCTGGACTATAATTTCGCTATCACTGTAACCATAACGAATGGCATTAGACAGCAAATTACTGAAAGCTCGTCGTAACATCAACTTATCGCCACTCAGTGTAGCCGTCCCAATTAATAATAGTGAGATCGAACTTTCCTCTGCAAGTGCTTCATAGAATTCAAAAATATCACTCACCTCTTGCTCAACAGAAAGCTGCACTCTATTAATATTCAAGTGTTGATTATCAGATTTTGCAAGGAACAACATATCTGTAATCATGCGCGATAAACGCTCATATTCCTCAATATTAGAAGCTAGCGTATTAATATACTCTTCCTTCTCTCTTGGATAACTTAAACAAACTTGAGTTTCAGTCATCAAGTTATTTACAGGAGTACGTAATTCATGTGCAATATCTGATGAAAAATGAGTGAGTGCAGTCATGGCGACTTCAAGTCGATCTAACATTTGATTTAATGTGCATGATAATGAGTATATTTCGATAGGCAGATTATGCGTAGGCATGCGTCTACTTAAGTCTTTTTTTGAAATTAACGATGCTTTTTTAGTCAATTTAACCAGCGGTAATAAAGCTTGTCGTGTCATAAACCAACATAATAGAACGCTTAACGCACCAACAACTAACGTGAACTTAATTAACATCTCTTTAAAAACAGTTAAAAACTCCAAGTGATGGTTAATATTAACGGAGAGAGTTGCTTGAAGTACCGGTAATTCAGGTTTATTAGCCTTCATTTCAAAATGCATGGCAAGAAACTTCGCGCTACTATCTGACCAATAGAACACCTTCATCAACTGTCTAACTTGTTCAGTAGAATCAAGCAATGCTTCGCCGTATATAATTTTGTTTTGATCTTTTATTTGAATCGTTAGTCCTGCATGGCGAGCAACTTCACTCGTAATGCTCATTAAGTTACTGCTGTTGTTATTGGAATAAAGCAATTGTAAAACGCTTATTTTATCTTCAAGCTGCTGTTTGTCTTGTTCAATAAAATGCTTTCCAACAGCATCGTTTACTAACCATAATACGCTACTGATCACCAGTAGGATTGAGCCTAAGAAATATAATGTTAAACGTTGAGTTAAAGAATGCTTAAACATATTATATCTCTTTCGCCTCCAACACATAACCCATTCCGCGCATAGTTTGTAACAACTTGGTATCAAAAGGAGTATCTATTTTGTTACGTAAACGCCGAATAGAAACATCAATAACATTAGTGTCGCTGTCAAAATTCATGTCCCAAACTTCTGAAGCAATTAAAGCGCGTGAAAGGACTTCTCCTTGATGGCGCATAAAGAACTCTAATAGATTAAATTCTTTCGCGGTTAATGTGATTTTTTGACCTGCACGTTGTACTTTGCGACGCAACAAATCTAACTCTAAATCAGCAATACACAGAGTATTTGTTTCATTATTGCTTTTATTACCTCTTTTTAAAATCACACGTACACGAGCTAATAGTTCGGAAAAAGAAAAAGGTTTAATTAGATAATCATCAGCACCTAGCTCAAGCCCTTTTATACGATCTTCAACTTTATCGCGAGCAGTCAAAAATATAACAGGAGTTTCATTATCTTGCTTGCGCAACTGTGCGAGTATCTGCCACCCATTTAAATCGGGCAGCATCACATCTAAAATGATTAAATCATGGTGTTGACTCGTTGCATGATGCAAACCATCAATACCATTAGATGATAGGTTTACAATAAATCCCGACTCAGTTAACCCCTGTCGCAAGTATTGCCCTGTTTTGGGCTCATCTTCAATAATCAAAATTTTCATTGTTATTTACTCATTATATAACGTTAAATTTTCCGTTCATTCCCGCTTCAAGATGCCCAGGAATCAAACAAGAAAAATCGATTTTACCTGTGCGCTCAAATACCCACATAATTTCCCCCGACTCATTCGCTTCTAAACTAATTGCATTATCCTCATCGTGTTTCATATTCGGCATATTTTTCATCATGTTAGCATGCTGCTTCAACTCAGCGACTTCACCGATCACCATCTCATGTTTTAATTGACCGATATTTTTGACCACTAAGCGTACCGTTTCTCCTTTTTTAACATTCAAAACGCTAGGCGTAAAACGCATTGTATCGTCCATTGTCACTTCAATAGTTCGCGTTGTATTTTCCGATGTACTTGCTATAGCACCTGGATTTTTCTTTTCTTCATGACCTACGCTTGCAGATACCACAGCAGAAAATAATGTTAGTAATAAAACAGAAGTAAGTTTTTTCATTTTTTTTCCTATTTATATTTATTAA
>TARA_R110001583_G_scaffold24456_3_pt1 | contig 21045 bp, 15 predicted proteins | sample TARA_R110001583 | Tara Oceans TARA_R110001583 (sample SAMEA4398432) | marine metagenome | biome: Polar Biome; feature: [MES] marine water layer (ENVO:01000295) within the mesopelagic zone...; material: water (ENVO:00002006), including particulate matter (ENVO:01000060) such as...... | reverse complement strand
CTCTTCAGCTAAAACTCTATTTTCTTTCTCTTCTGAAAACAATCTCATCTTCGCCAAAAGAGCTTTAACCTTCTCCTCTAACACCTTCACCTTTGAGGCAATAACTTCTAACTCACCTGCAAGAAGATCCTCAAGCTTTGGCTTTTGATCTTCTCCAATACCATCATAAAATTGCCTTGAAATACTTGTTTGAGGTTCCTTGCGACCAACTATTACATTAGGGTTCTTAATCTGAGGACTTATAACAGCATTCTTTCCTATTGACTTTGAAACAACTATATCTTCATCTATCTCCACTAACTCAATAACCTCAGACTCTTCCGTTAGAGCCACTAAAACAAGTCCTTCATTGGCTAAATTTTTCTTCTTAACCTTATCTACAGAGTCATTTTTGACATTAATTATAGCTGAGGAATTTCCGGCAGATTTTTTCACTCCGAATTTATCTCCAGAACATTGCTTAAACAATAAAATACATACCACAACTACAGCTATGATAAACAATGCAAGCTTTGAGATTTTTAGAATATTTTCTTTCATAATCTTCGTGTATAGGCATTAACTCCAAGATTGAGACAAATAGGCTTAAAAGTCAAGTTGTACAAAAGTCCATTAAAGCAACTTACTTACAACACAACTCATAGCACTAATATAATGAATATATGATTATTACATAATTTAATTCCAAGCAAAAAAAAAGAGATATTCTAACGAACATCTCTTTATAAATCAATACACAAAGTGATTTTCTATTTCTTATAATACTTCATCGCTTCTGGTAAAAAAGCTTGTATATTCTTCACTCTAGTATCATCTGCTGGGTGAGTTGATAAGAATTCAGGCGGTTTTTGTCCATCACTCTCTCCCATGCGTTTCCAAAAATCAACTGCAACAGCTGGATTGTAGCCAGCCATAGCCATAAAAATCAAGCCCATTTTATCAGCTTCATTTTCATGTGATCTTGAAAAAGGTAATGTAACTAGTACATTAGACCCAGCACCAAATGCAGTCATCCATACTTGCTGCGTTTCAGCTGGCTTTTCATTCAACATCACACTCAATCCAGTTCCCAATGCCTGTATTCCCATTTGCTGACTCATTCTCTCATTACCATGCCGAGCAATGGCATGAGCGATTTCATGGCCCATAACCACGGCCAAACCTTCCTCTGTTTGAGTAAATGGAAGAATACCTGTATAAAAAACAACCTTACCTCCTGGCATGCACCAAGCATTCGGTGTATCGTTATCAACTAAATTAAACTCCCACTCAAAATTAGCCACACGGTCAGCCATACCATTATCCTTCATAAAGATCTCAACAACCTCAGCAATTCGCTTTCCTACTCGCTTAACCATATCAGATTGTTGCTTATTGCTTGAAAGTTTATTTTCCTTAAGAAAAGTGTCATATTGAGTTAAGCTTGTTGCTATCATTTGGCTTTCGGGAAATAAGCTCATTTGTCTACGTCCTGTAATGGGTACAGTAGCACATGCAGTTAATAATGCAATTAGACACAAAAAAGAAATCTTCCTCATCACTATATTCATCTTAAATTTATTTGACATCGATACGTTTTATGACTTCATTAATATTAGATGTGGGCAAGAAACAAGCCTTATCCTTACAAAGGTAAAAACTTGTTGTTTCATTACTAAATCTATTTTTCAATAAAGGTAAATCGCTTTCTTGTTCGCTACCTAAAACCAACACATTCGGGTAAAAATTATTATTAAAATCTCTTTGAAACTTCTTAGCATCTTTACCAGATATAACCAATTCATAAGGTGATTCAATATGTTTCAACATTAAGTTTGCCCATTTCCCATGATAGGATGTGTATTTTAAGGTTTGATCCTTCATATTTGTTAGCATCTGCCCTGACATTCCAACATATTCCAGCTTTCCCAATATATTTCCTAATAAATAAAGAGATTCAGCCATTGATGCATTTGAAGAAGGAATCACATTATCCATCACTTCCATTTTTCTTGCTATGAGTTCAGCATCTTTTACTGAAGTATAAAAAAACATTCCTGATTTATCATCATAAAAGTTTTCAATCACATAGGCTGTCATAGTATTTGCTCTTTGCAGCCAAGTTTCGTCGAAACTGACTTGGTACAAAGCTATAAATGCCTCAATAGTGAAACTATAATCATCAAGAAAAGCGTTTATTCTAGAATCACCATTTTTATAGGTTCGAAACAATTGAACTCCAGACTTACTCATTCTTTCAACAATAAAATCAGCTATTTGATTTGCCTTTTCTAAATAGGCTTCGTCACCAATTGCCTTGTAAGACTCCAGATAACCTTTTATCAAAAGGGCATTCCACGAAGTCAAGAACTTATCATCTAAGCCTGGTCTTATCCTCTTAGCTCTAACCTTAAGAAGCTTATCCTTAGATTCTTTAAGCAAAAGATCGAACTCCTCTTCATCAATATTGTATTTTTCTAACAAATCTGATTTATCTTTCTTGATGTGAAGGATATTTCCCTCTTCCCAATTAGCATTTTTTAAAACCTCATAATATTCAGAAAAAATGGATGAATTGTCTCCTAGAACCCGATCTACCTCTTCCTTTTCCCAAACGTAAAACTTACCTTCGACTCCTTCACTATCGGCATCTAGAGCAGAATAAAAACCGCCTTCTCCTTGAAACAATTCTCGTTCAACAAAACCAATTGTTTCTTGAATGACTCTTTTATAAAGCGGTTTCTTCGTCAATCGATAGGCCTTGGCATATAAACTCAAAAGCTGCGCATTATCGTAAAGCATTTTTTCGAAGTGTGGTACTTTCCAGTATTGATCTACTGAATATCGAGCAAAACCTCCTCCTACTTGGTCATAAATTCCTCCTTCAGCCATCTTATCTAAACTAAGAGTAAGATGATCTAAGATCACAACATCTTTGCTATAAAAATAGTAGTTCAACAAAAATTCAAGTGAAATAGGGATTGGGAATTTTGGTGCACGATTCTCACCACCGTTCTCTTTATCGAAACTTGACTTCCATGCATTCACAGAAACATCAAGATCTTTCATAGAATAAGAAGTATTATTCGCTTTCTCTTCAATCAAGCCACTTGTTCTTACTCCTTCTGAAACTTGCTCAGCTGATTTCAGAACCTTATCCTTTTCCGTAATATAAGCGTTACTAATAGCTTTCAAAACTTGCACCCAATTATCTGAAGGAAAATAAGTTCCCCCATAAAAAGGTCTACCATCAGGTAAAGCAAAGCAATTTAGCGGCCAACCTCCGCGTCCTGTAATTAATTGTACAGCATCCATATAAACCTGATCTACATCTGGACGCTCCTCGCGATCTACTTTTACACAAACAAAAAGTTCGTTCATTAACTTAGCAATCTCTTCATTTTCAAAACTCTCATGCTCCATCACATGACACCAGTGACAGGCTGAATAACCAATACTAATTAGAAGCAGTTTATCTTCAGCTTTAGCTTTTGCTAAAGCTTCATTACCCCAAGGGTACCAATCCACAGGATTGTGAGCATGCTGCAGAAGGTAAGGGCTCGTTTCATTTATAAGCGAGTTAGTATATTTTTCTTTCATTCCTTTATTTTGGATTTGCGCCCCTACAAAATTCACAGTTATAACTCCTAGAAACACAAAAGCTAGGATTGCAAGAGCATATTTAAATCTATTTTTCATAGATATAAATATACTCTTTATTTTTATTTGTTTTAAATAAACTAAAGAGGGAGATAAAAGAAAATTCCAAATCCATTGGTGAAAAAGATATTACCATAAATAGAATGCTCAATAAATACGACATTCAATGACTTACTCCTTATGTAGGTTAGTGAAAAAACAATACTTCCAACAAAGGTAAAAACCAAGGCAACCCAATTTCGAAAAATAATGTGAGCCATAGAAAAACACAGCGCATTCACGAAGATCATAAGTAGAATACTATCGAAGAGAATTCGATACCGCTGATAAAAAAAGAAGCGGTATATAAACTCCTGAGTAAAAGCCGACCAAATGGGATAAGTCAAAACAATAAAAACCCAAAACCAAAAGTTGTTTAAAGGAAGGTGAAAAAAAACATCTTCTCGAAAGATGTAAACCCACAAAGAAGATACAACCAACAAGAACAAGCTCTTCACAGCTACTTCTTTCAATGAAAGAAAAGATTTAATTCTAAAAATACGTCTTGATATACTTTTCTTGTTGTACATAACAATAAAACAATATATAAAAACAAGGACCAATGGAATACCTTTATGAATTGGAATCAATTCAAAAAAATACAATAGTGGCATAATAAAAAAAATAGCCACAAACTCAGACCAGAGGTATAGTTTAGACATATTTACCCAAAATTTAATTGAGGTGCAAGCTGAAAAAGACTTGCTTAATTAAGTTACAAAATCTTCTGGTTTTAGACAAATAAAATCATCATGTTTCCTTATCAATATACACAAGTATCAAACTCTATTTAACACGATTATAAATTACAAAACCAGTCTTAACAATACTTCTATGGTTTTAAAAAAATCTTGATATTTGTATATTAGAAAACATAACAAAACTCAATTGATATGAGCATTAAAGGAACAGAAACTGAAAAGAATCTTCTTAAAGCTTTTGCTGGAGAATCTCAAGCAAGAAGTCGTTACACTTATTTTGCTAAGCAAGCAAAGAAAGAAGGTTATGAGCAAATTGCAGCTTTATTCTTAGAAACTGCTGAGCAAGAAATGCAACACGCAAAGCGTTTCTTTAAATTCCTAGAAGGTGGTGAAGTTGAAATAACAGCTATTTATCCTGCTGGAACAATAGCTACTACAGCAGAAAACCTTAAGGCAGCTGCCATGGGTGAAAACGAAGAATACACTGATTTATATCCAGAGTTTGCAAGAATTGCAAGCGAAGAAGGATTTAAAGAGGTTGCTTCTGCATTTAAAACTATTGCTAAAGTTGAACAAATTCACGAAGAAAGATATTTGAAACTTTTGAAGAATGTTGAAGAAGGTAAAGTATTCGAGAAAGAAGAAAAAATCGACTGGTACTGCAGAAATTGTGGTTATGTACATACAGGTACAAAAGCTCCAAACAACTGTCCTGCTTGTCAGCACCCTCAAGCTTATTTCGAAGAAAAGAGCGAGAACTATTAAAAATAAAGAGCTGCAAATTATTTTATTTGCAGCTCTTCTTATATTTATTCCTCATCCAATAAATCGGGACGTAATTGCTTAGTTCTTTCATAAGCCTGCTCCTCTTGCCAGATCTCTATTTTCTTATGATCTCCAGAAAGTAAAATCTCCGGAACTTTCCAACCTCTATATTCAGCTGGGCGTGTATATAAAGGAGGTGCTAATAAGTTATCCTGAAAAGAGTCTGTTAAAGCTGAAGTTTCATCTCCCATTGCTCCTGGTAACAAACGAACAACACTATCAGTAATAATAGCAGCTGCCAACTCTCCACCGGTTAAAACAAAATCACCAACAGAAATTTCTTTTGTAATAAAATGATCACGAATTCTCTGATCAATCCCTTTATAATGTCCACAAAGGATAATAATGTTCTTTTTTAAAGAAAGCGTATTTGCCGATCTTTGATCGTATTTATCTCCATCAGGACTCGTGAAAATAATTTCATCATACGCTCTCTGATCAGTCAGACTTTCAATTGCCTTAACGATTGGCTCCAATCGCATTACCATTCCTGCTCCTCCACTAAAAGCATAGTCGTCAACCTTATTATGCTTATCCTCGGAAAAATCACGAATATTGTGAATGTGAATTTCAACCACGCCTTTATCTTTTGCTCTTTGAATAATAGAATGCCCTAATGGACTTTCTAATAATTCTGGCACAACAGTCAATATATCAATTCTCATGTTCTCTAAATTTTTCTCAAAAGTAGACATCAAGCCTTAGTAAAACAAAAAAAAATGAATATTGAAAAATATATTGAGAATAAATCTTCTTTAAAAAGATAAATACAAACTGGCAAACAAAACTACTATAACGCCCTAAAAAGCTTGTTTCATGCCAGTTCCCAACATCTCGTCAAATAAATATTTTTCCTTATTCTTTGAAGTTTCATACATTAATAACTAAATTCGTAATAGTAGTTTAGAACTCTAATCTCTATATTGTCAATTTAGTAGGCTATTTTAGTCTACTTTTCAATGAAAAGCACATGAAAGAACAAGATCTTACGCCCTCACATGAGAATGAAACTGAGCCAAAAGTAGAATTAAATGCTGAAGTCTCTCATGATCAATCAGAAGCTCAAATTCAGGAAGAAAAAACTGAGTCTGATGACAATACTGATACTGAAAATTTAAAATCAGATTCAAAAACAGAACTTCAGGAAAAGCCTGATTATGCTTCGATGGAAAAGCATGAATTAATTCAAAGGCTGAAACTGATTCTCGATGCTGAATTAGATAACGATTCGAAAGAACGAGCTGAGAGTATTAAGATTCATTTTTACAAAAAGCACAATGCTACTATAGAGGAGTTAAAAAGAAACTTCATAAAAGAAGGCGGGCAAGAAAAAGATTTCCATCCTGAAAAAGATGATCAGGAACTTGAAATAAAAGCACTTCTACAACAATATAGAGACCAGAAAGCTGAAGTTCATAAAAGTTATGAACAACAAAAGGAAAACAACTTAAAGCAAAAGCTTTTAATTATTGAAGAACTCAAACAATTAGTCAACGGACAAGAGTCGTTCGAAAAAACTTTTCACGAGTTTAGAGATTTACAGAAAAAGTGGAAAGACTATGGTATGGTACCTTCACAATCCGTAAAACATTTGTGGGAAAACTACCATCATGCAGTTGAGCAGTTCTACGACTACAGTAAAATAAATAGGGAATTGCGTGATTTGGATTTGCGTAAAAACTATGAAGCAAAAGTATCTCTTTGCGAAAATGCAGAACAACTCCTTGAAGAAAAATCTGCTATTAAAGCCTTTAATGATCTTCAGAAACTACATGAAATGTGGCGCGAAGTTGGTCCTGTGGATCGGATTAAAAGAGAAGATCTTTGGAATAGATTTAAAACCATTTCAAATACCATAAATAAAAACCAACAAAATTTCTACAATGGTATTCGCGAAGAACAAGTGTATAATCTTCAAAAAAAGACAGCTCTTTGCATTAAAGTAGAAGAGATTGCATCTAAAATTACAGATACACATCAAGATTGGAATGAAGCCTCAAAGCAGGTGCTTGAAATACAAACGGAATGGCGTTCAATTGGTTTTGCTCCTAAAAAGGATAACAACTCAATATATCAACGTTTCCGTGAAGCTTGTGATCTATTTTTCAATCACAAACGTGACTTTTATGTAGAGCATAAAGATAAGTTAAACGAAAACCTGAAACTGAAAGTTGTTCTTTGTGAGAATGCTGAGGAGTTACAAGATAGTACGGATTGGAAGCAAACTACCAATGAACTAATCAGAATTCAGAAGAAATGGAAAAGTATTGGTAATGTGCCTAGAAAAGTTTCAAACGACATATGGAATAGATTTAGAAAAGCATGCGATAATTTCTTTGATAGAAAATCGGAACATTTTGGGTCTTTAGATTTGAAACAAGCTGAAAACCTTAAACTGAAAGAAGCTGTTATTGAAAAAGTACAAAGCTACACACCTAGCGAAGATGATGATGAGAATCTAAATACTGTAAAGCAATTCCAAAAGGAATGGTCTGAAATTGGTCATGTTCCATTTAAGAGCAAAGAACACATTCAGAATGATTTCGGAAAAGCAATAAATGCCTTATACGACAAAATGAATATGGACTCTAGTAATTTGGAAGTTCAAAAATTCAAATTAAAGATCGACTCTATTCTTGAAGGTAGAAAACCTGAAGACACGCTTATTTACGAACGTAACAAACTCTACAACAGAATTAAACAACTCGAAAGCGATGTTACGCTTTGGGAAAACAATATGGGTTTCTTTTCTTTATCGGATAAGTCAAGTTCAATATTAAAAGAAATGCAAGAAAAAGTAAATCAAGGGAAAAAGAACCTTACTTTATTAAAACAAAAAATAAAACTCATTGACGATTTAGCTAGATAGCAATCATTTAGATGATCAAATTAATATTTTAATAAGTCTTAAGGCCTATTAAAAATATACCAAATACCTCTTTGAATTTTCGAAGAGGTGTTTTTTTTTCTATAACTGTTTTTAGTTCGAGCAATAATTTTCCAAAACGCTATATTTTGCCTATTTTTGCAGTTTTAATCAACCATTAAATCATCATACAAGTGTCTGCAACTAAATACATCTTTGTCACTGGAGGAGTAGCCTCCTCATTAGGAAAAGGAATTATAGCCTCATCTTTAGCTAAACTACTACAAGGCAGAGGGTATTCTGTTACAAACCAAAAATTGGATCCCTATTTAAATGTTGATCCAGGAACACTAAACCCATATGAGCATGGAGAGTGTTATGTTACTGACGATGGTGCAGAAACTGATCTTGACTTAGGTCACTACGAGCGTTTTACAAACATTCCAACCTCACAAGCGAATAATATCACTACAGGTAGAATCTATAAAAACGTTATCAATAAAGAACGTAAAGGAGACTATTTGGGTAAAACCGTTCAAATTATCCCTCATATTACTGATGAGATTAAGCGTAACGTTAAACTTCTAGGAACTAAAAATAAATTCGATTTCGTTATTACAGAAATTGGAGGAACTGTTGGTGATATTGAATCACTACCCTATATTGAAGCTGTTCGTCAGTTGAAATGGGAATTAGGAAACGATGCATTAGTTATTCATTTAACACTTGTTCCTTACCTAGCTGCATCAGGCGAATTAAAAACAAAACCTACTCAGCACTCTGTTAAAGCTCTATTAGAAAATGGTGTTCAGCCAGATGTGTTGGTATTGAGAACTGAGCATGAGCTTTCATCAGATATTAGAAGAAAAGTAGCTCTTTTCTGTAATGTTGATCCAAGAGCTGTTATCCAGTCTATCGATGTGGAAACCATCTATGATGTTCCGATGAAAATGCGTGAGGAAAAACTAGATGCTATCGTTCTTGAAAAACTAGGTTTATCATCAGACGGTGAGCCAGAACTTAAAGAATGGACTAAATTCTTGAAGAGACATAAAAATCCTAAATCGGAAGTAACTATTGGTTTAGTAGGTAAATATGTTGAGCTTAAGGATGCATACAAATCAATTGCAGAAGCCTTTATTCATGCAGGTGCAACTAATGAATGTAAGGTTAATCTAAAATGGATTCATTCAGAAAAATTGACTGACGCTAACTATGCTGATGAATTAAAAGACCTTAAAGCTATTTTGGTTGCTCCTGGTTTTGGACATAGAGGTATGGAAGGTAAAATTCTTGCTGTAAAATATGCACGTGAAAACAATGTTCCTTTCCTAGGAATTTGTTTGGGTATGCAAGTTGCAGTTATTGAATACGCTAGAAACGTACTTAATATTGAGGATGCAGATTCATTGGAAATGAATCCTCAAACTAATAACGCAGTTATCAACTTAATGGAGGAGCAAAAGAATGTAACTGAAAAAGGTGGTACAATGCGTTTAGGTGCTTATGAGTGTCAATTAAAAGAAGGTTCAAATTGTGCAAAAGCATACGGTAGCCAAGAGATTACCGAACGTCACCGTCACCGTTATGAATTCAACAATGAATACCTTAAGCAGTTTGAAGCTGCAGGCCTAAAAGCAACAGGTTTTAACCTTGAAACTGGCTTGGTTGAAGTTGTTGAGATGACAGATCACAAATGGTTTGTAGGTGTTCAGTTCCATCCAGAATATAAGAGTACCGTTATCAACCCACATCCTCTTTTTGTTGAGTTTGTGAAAGTTGCAAAAAGCGACAAATAATATAGAATTAACAATAAGATAGAGTGTGTAATTCATATTTATGCTGCACATTTTAAGAGTAGTTCTTGAAAAGGAATTACTCTCTCTCAATCTATCTAAACAGAAACTATTAAATGGATAAAAATTCAATTTGGGGATTAGTCATTATTGGAGCCATTTTGATTGGGTATACTTACCTAACCAAACCATCGGCTGAAGAAGTAAAGACTATGCAAACCCGCGACTCTATTGCTAGAGTTGAAAAAGTACATGATCAGCAACTAGAAGCAGAACAACTTACTGCACAAAAAGCTATTGAGGCTGAAAAGCAAAAAGATCCTGCACACCTACAAGAAACATTTGGTGTATTTTCTTCAGCGGCAGCTCAAAAAGAAGAATTTATCACTATTGAGAATAAGCTTGTAAAAATTAAGGTTAGCAATAAAGGAGGACGTATTTACTCTGTTGAGCTTAAGGATTACCAAACTCACGATTCATTACCATTAATCCTTTGGGAAGGTGAGAAGAATCGTTTTGGTATGAGCTTCTATGCTGACAACAAGGCTATCAACACTCAAGATTTGTTCTTTACCTCTGAAGCTGGATTTGAAAACATCAATGCTAGCTCTCAAGAAAAGGCATTGAGCATGAAGCTTAAGACTAATGATGATCAGTATCTTGAGTATGTGTATACTCTTGCTCCAGATAGCTATATGCTTGACTTTGACATCAAAGTTATTGGTCTTAACGATATTATTTCTCGTAGCCATAACAACTTAATATTCAACTGGCAAGCCGATATTTATGGTAAAGAAAAAGGTCGTAAGAATGAGAATATGTACTCTGCTCTTTATTATAAATATAATGAAGACGATGTAGAGAACTTAAGTGTTGGAGGTGAAGATGAAGCAAGTAAAGAAGATCTAGCAACACAAATAAAATGGATTGGTTTTAAGCAACAATTTTTCACTTCGGCTCTTATTTCTAAAAACACATTTAAAGTACAGAGTTTGAAATCTGTGGATATGGGTGAACATTCACCTATCTTAAAGAACTTCTCAGCTGAAATTTTACTTCCTTATAGTGGGGATGTAAAAGAGAGCTACCCTATGAAGTTCTATTTTGGTCCAAACCATTACAAAACTCTTCGTAAGTATGGTAAGGATATCCAACTTGAAGAAGTAATTGACTTAGGATGGGGAATATTTGCTTGGGTGAATAAATACTTCGTGATTGAAATTTTCAACTTCCTTGAAAAGTATATGGGTAATTATGGGTTGATTATTCTGATTCTGACTGTCATTATCAAATTAATTTTATCTCCTCTTACTTATAAGTCGTACTTATCAACGGCAAAAATGAGAGTATTGAAGCCTCAGATTGATGAAATAAACGAGAAGATTCCGAAAGACAAATCAATGGAGCGTCAGCAAGCTACCATGGCCTTGTATAAGAAAGCCGGGGTAAATCCGATGGGTGGTTGTTTACCAATGGTCGTTCAGTTCCCTATTTTGATTGCTTTATTCCGATTCTTCCCTGCATCTATCGAGCTTCGTCAGAAGAGTTTCCTTTGGGCAGCTGACTTATCGTCTTATGATTCAATTATGACTTTACCTTGGGAAATTCCATTCTACGGTGACCATATCTCTTTATTCTGTATTTTGATGGCAGCGACCAACTTAGTTTATACTAAGATGAATGGTCAGATGCAAACAACGAATCAGATGCCAGGTATGCAAGCTATGATGTATATGATGCCAGTAATGTTCCTTGTATGGTTCAACAACTACGCATCAGGTTTATCATACTACTACTTTATTGCAACTTTATTTACAATCGTTCAAACTTGGGCAATTCGTAAATGGATGGTTGATGATAATAAGGTATTGGCTATGCTAGAAGCATCGAAGAAAAAGCCGGTTACTAAATCGAAATTCCAAAAGCGTTTGGAAGATGCTGCAAAGCAAGCAAACAAGAAAAAGAAATAATATAAATCTTATTGTCTGATTATAAAAAAAGAGTCTCAAACGAGACTCTTTTTTTATGCTGTAATTTTATAATAAAACTTATCATATTAGTTCTAATCACCTTATTTACGTTCGGTTTTATAGATAAAGAACAAAGTTGTACTTCCGAGTAGAAATATAATACTACCTGCAAAAATCAAAGCCTCTCCTATGCTGAAATGGTCACTATACCAACCTAAAAAAGGTGCAATAATGGCAAATAGTATTCGTATAATGAAGTTACGAAGCGAAAGCACAGTTGCTCGCATATCAGAGCTGGTAATTCGATTGATATAATCCTTAAGAATAGGTGTAGCAATACCTCTAATAATATAGAAATAAAACAGACAAATTATTCCCAATTGTGTCGTCATAACACCTGACAAAATAAAACCACTAGAAAGTCCAATCACAATTAGTAATGATGTTCCAATCTTTCCCAAACGGCTTTCTATTTTATGTGCAAACAAGGCTGTGAAACCAACCGTTAGGTTAAGCAAAGTCCATATCACACCAATCCGACTTACATCCATATCGAACTGCTTTAAATAAGGCTGTACGAACCAAGCCAGAGAAAGCGTTGCACAGCCAAATATAGACGAATAGAGAATGTTTAGTCGTAATTGAATATTCTCCCACAAAGAATATCGAACGATCTTTAAAATGTGCGTAAATCCATTTTTAATTTGATCTTTATTTGTTTTAGCCTCCAGTAACAAAAAGGATGCAGGCACAGCCATAAAAGCGATAAAAATTTGAAATATAAATGGAGTTCTCAAACTGATTAATGCAAGACTACCGCCAGCAATACCAGCAAATGCTTCGGCAAAATTTCCAACCGACATCATTCTACTTTCCTGCTTCAAATAAGTATTCTCCTTTTTATCCTGCAATAAGCTATCGTAGAGCAAAGCAGAATCGGCTCCTGAAATAAAACTAGAACCTACTCCCAAAACAATCTCAGCCAAGAGAAAGCCATAAAAATCGGAACTAAAACTATAAACAACGAATCCCAAACATCCCAATATACTACCCAAGATTAGGGTTTTCCTCCTACCCCACATGTCGGCGAAATAACCCGAAGGAATCTCCATTATAACAACTGCTACAGAATAAAAGGCTTTTAGCGTCAAAACATTTTGCATACTTAATCCGTTCTCCTGATAAAAAAGAACGATAATGGGCATTGTAAGCATGAACCACTTTGCCAATTTAATGATGTAGAGTTTGGGTATATTACTGGAATAACTCCTCAGCATATGTTGATTTATTTAGTTTTGAGTATTCGAAAAAGCTCTAAGCATGCGAATTTAATAAAGGGAACATCTAAAATAGACATGTATTTGAAAAAAAATAAATAAAAATATAAAAATAGATATTCTGACAGTTAGAGATTTAACTCAAACTAGCCTTGTAGCCTAAGAAAAAGCTCCAAATTATTTGTGCGAGACAATAATAAATCCCTATATTTGCATCGCAATTAAGGAAAAATGGTCCAGTAGCTCAGTTGGATTAGAGCAATAGCCTTCTAAGCTATAGGTCCCAGGTTCGAGCCCTGGCTGGATCACAAAAAAGGAGAATGAAACGTATGTTTTATTCTCCTTTTTTTATTAATAAAGTTTTAAAAGAAATCCTCCCCTAATTAATAGAGAAGGATATATTATAAATTTTGTTTTAGTTATGAGAATTATTTTGTCCTAGAGGAATCTTGAAATAGAAAACACTTCCATTCGCAGCTTCGGACTCAAGCCAAATATCTCCATTTAAATGTTGGACAATTTGCTTGGCAATACTAAGACCAATTCCGGTTCCACCAAATCTTCTTGTGTAACTCTCCTCACCTTGTCTAAATCGATCGAATATATATTCTTGCTTTTCAACAGGAATACCAATACCTGTATCTTTAACCCAAAATACTATAGCATTTTTTTCATGTTTATAATCGACTTCAACCTTTCCTTGTTTTGTAAATTTCAAGGCATTATCAATTAAATAACTCAAAATTTGTTTTAATCTAACTGGATCAAAATAAATACTTGTGTGTTCTAATCTCTCAGAATCTGGGAAAATTAGATTTATATCAGATTTGCCATTATCATTCTTTAGCTGAATAAATTTATCGTTCAATTCGATAAATACATTTTTCAAATTGAAATTTGAATAGCTAATATTTACAGCTCCCGACTCCAATATTGAGAAATCAATAATATCATTTATTAAAGTTAATAATGTATTGCTATTGTTTACGATATGACCAATAAACTCATCTCTAAACTCAGAAGTTAATTCTTCTTGTTGCAGCAGCTGAGAAAAGCCTACAATAGCATTCATTGGCGTTCTAATCTCATGAGTCATATTAGAAAGAAATGCCGTTTTAAGTTTGTCTGATTTTTCAGCAAGTTCTCGTGCTTGAACAAGTTCATTTTCTTTCTTTACTCTGGTATCTATCATTACATTAACGGTAGATGCCATATTTTTAAAATCAGAAAAATTAAGTTTTTCAACATCTATTTTTACAGATTCCGTTGATGCTTTCTTGAAGAATTCGTTAAAAGAATGTACACTCTTATTCATTTTAGAAGACAATAATCTTGCTGCAAAATAAAGCGTTAAAAAGGTCAGGAATATCAACAAAACTATATTCGTACTATAATCAATCAAGCGATCATACAGCTCAACCTTCCTTCCTGCTATCTCTTTTTCAATCTGTTTGGTATGAAAGCCTGATCCTAAAATCCAATTCCACTCATTAATACCATAGAGATATGTGATTTTTTCGCCTTTTGCTAAATCATAACTAATAAACCGATCAACTTTCTCTCCTATCGAAAATAAAATTTTACGAGATACATCAATATCATCCTCTTCTTCAAAAGTCCTATAGTTGCGTCCTAAATATTTATCTTTCTTATGAAGAAGGCAGGTCCCATTTTTAGAGTAGATAAAGAAGTAATTATCTTCGTTAACCTTCATGTTCTTTATTCGCTCAATACAATCTGTTTGAATCGACTCTAGAAAATCATCGGCATAAGCAAAACTCCCCATATACCAATTTAATGGCTTAAATTTCTTGATGTAAGAAATCTTTGTATAAGCATTATACTTATTAGGTTTATTTTTTGCACCCTTGTACATTATAAATGATTCATCAGCTTCTTTTAGATGATTAATTTCATTTACAACCAACTGGTTTTGGTTGATATCCTTGTATTTAAGAAGTGATTTCCCTTCCCATTCAGGATTACGTGGATACAGTACTCCTACACCTCCAATAGTATTAATGAAAATATACCTTTTCGTTGAATTGAACCTAAAGGCAGAAATAGCTTCCTTAATTCTTCCTTTTATTTCCTTTTCCGATAAAACATTCTTGTTTTTATTATAAATATGTAGTGCAATCTCGTGGGCTTGATCAACATTACTCTTTAGGTTTTCCCTTATAAGTTCCTCAGACTGATTTTCTCTATACTCGATATAATCAATACATTTTTTCGTATTATCAATCAATATGGCCTTATGCTCATTAATATATTTATCTCTAAGAGATTTTGTCTCTTTATCAAACTTTGTATACTCATTGTAAATCCATATCCCACCTATAATAATAAGAAAGAGGCTTGATAATGATGAAAATAGTAGAAGATAGGCTCTACCAATACTTATATTCTGAAAATGTCTGAAAAGTTTAAGTTGTTTCAAGGCATAAAAGTTTAAGTCTATTACTGACGGAAGTTATCAATAATTAATTTGAATATTTGATTAAACAAATCAAAATTATTGCCGACCTCTTCTAATATCAATTCGTCAATTGGTCCATTTAAGTTCGGTAATGTATCTGAATATTGTTTCAATATAGAAAACTGATACCTCTTGATTTTCAAATTTAATATAAAATGAGGGATTTTCCGATACTCAGCACGTATTGTGAATTGCTTTTCTTTTATGAAAGAATTCTCAATCAAGAAATTATATACATCAATAAAATGTACTGATGAATTCCCAAGAAAACTTCTTAATTCAAATTTCTGCATCAATGGAATTTCGTAATAAAGTGCCAATTCAGTATTAGCAGAAGGCAGATAATTTATAATTACACGATTCTGGTTGACATTAACATAGTCAAATTCAAAAAACCACTTTAAATCACTATAAGATTTAAGCTCTTTTTTAATCGTATGCAACAATCTTATACGGGGAAGAACAGTCAATTTAAAATTTGGGTTTGACGAAAACAATTCTTCTGCTTTGTCAATATTTTGTTGGTTTAATTCAGCTTTCATAATTCATCTATTTCATAGAGATTATTCAAAATTAAGCAATCTTGTTCTAATCAACACTTTTTCCATTAGTCTATTTACCTAAAAAATATCAGACGATTCAATAGAATAAGCTTAGCTTAGATTTTACAAAACTAGGTTTCGTGAAAAATTTGACAAACTTGACAATTCAATATATAAAGCATATTTACTATAATTGTAGAATGTTTAGAAAAACCTCATTAAAATGTCTTACTTCTTTAATGTTGATATTGTTTTGTACCTGCTTTACACAGGCCTCAAGCCGATATCAATCTTCATTTACACTAAATGATGGTTTGCCAAGTAATAATATACGCCAAATTTTCTGTGATTCCAGAAACATAGTTTGGCTTGCAACTGATGCCGGCTTTTTTGAATTTGATGGTGGTAAAATAATTATCCGTAAAGAACTCGAAAAACTATACGGTGAAAAAATACAATCCGTTTGTGAAGACAACAATAACAATCTTTGGTTATCTGTCTTAAATATTGGCTTATGCCAATTTGATGGAAATAAAATTAATATATATAATTACACCGAATTAGGCATAAAAAATGGCATTCGATCTGTTTATTTCGATCAAGAGCATAAACAACTATTAATCAGTACGAATGAGGGAGTACACAAAGTATCTATTGATAAAAAAAATAAGATCACTCTAACTTCTTTTGAAGCCAATAAATTTATTGATGTTACAAGCTTTGTTAATAATAACGACAAACTAATAGCTATCTCAAGTACGCCTAATGAAACATATGAATGTGACCTAAGAGATGCTAAACTCAGCTTATTAAAAAAGGATGATTACCTGCCAGTCATAGAATTTAATAAATTTCATACTGCACAGCTTCTAAATAAATTTGCACTTAATAACGAGGCTTTTAAAATCAGAAGTGAAGAACATAATGACATCGATTGTGAGATAATTCAAGTTGTATCTTCTAATGATGAAATATTTTATCTATTAAGATACTTTATAGATGATATTGAATACCGAAAAGTTCTAAAAGTTGCAGAACAAGAAGTTAAAGATTTTTCAAGATCTAATAATATTGATAATGTTTTTGTACAATCAATATTTATTGACAGCAATGAGAGCAATATTTGGTTAGGAACAAGAAATCAAGGCATTCTGCATTTTCAAAACTCGATATTTCAATATTTTGATGCTTCGTATTTTAATCTTGATGAACTCAAAATCTCTGACATTGAATCTGATTCTAATGGCTATATCTATATAGCAACCCAAAAGGAAATAATATACTTCAAGGAAAATAAGATTCAAAAACGTATTTCAACTTCGGAATTATGCTCTATAAAAGATGGCCATCGTTCTTTTGAATGTGAACATGAAATTCAAATATTTGATATTTTGAACAATAGTAAATCAGAATTATGGCTGGCAACCAATATGGGGTTTTACACCCTGAATTTAAAAACAGATTCAATTAAATATGTTGGTATTAGCCCAGCAAGCAAATTTACCTTTACCGAAAATAACGAACTGTGCCTCGTTTGGAACAATGAATTCCAAGTTTATACGGGTGAAAAGTTTCAGAATAAAGATTTCAGTTATAAAATTTCAGAATCCGATAAAATTGATGTTAGTAAAATACTATCAAAAAACTCTGAAGTTTGGTTCTCGACAAAACAAATAGGGCTTTTCAAATATAAATCTGGAGAAATTGAACATTTCAATAATTTCAACTCAGAGATTCATAACGTTATTAATGATCTACTGCTACTTCCAGATGGCAATATGATTGCTGGCGGAAACAATGGCCGTGTATATAAATTAAGATATCAGAACAAACAACTTGATATTCTAGGTATAATCAACAGCGAATTAGGACTTTCTGGAACGTCGATACAAGGCTTTCAATATCTAAATGACAACTCACTTTGGTGTGGAACAAACGAAGGTGTTTATCGTTTTGATTATCAATCATGGGCTATAGACTCTGCTATAAATTATCGTTTCTGGGATCACACAAAAGGCTATTTCGATCGAAGTGGAAAAAACTCTATTACTGATAGAGATCAAAATATATGGGTAAGTACTAATAATAGACTCTTAAAGATCACAAATTCTGCAATTGATAAACTTGAAAAAAGCAATTGTTCTTTAAACCTTACAAACCTTCAAATTTACAATAAATATTGGCAGCCAGATCCTCCAAAAATTAACGTTTGGACTAAGAATATAATCGGTCCAATTAATCTATCCCATAACCAAAACTATCTAACATTTTCATTTGATTTCCAAAACTGCTTAAACCTTGGTAAAAGTATTTTTCGATATCAGTTAAAAGAATTTGATAATGGTTGGTCAAACTGGAGTACAAATACTCATGCTATATATTCGAACCTACCTAGTGGTAATTACACCTTAAACATACAAGGAAAATATTTAAACAAATCTGGCATTGTGCCCTTTTCCATTAAGGTTTCTATAGCATATCCGTGGTGGAAGAAACCTTGGTTTTATGCAATAAGCTTTGCCTCGCTAGTGGGACTCATAATTGCTGCTATGCGGATTTATACGCGTAAAATCCTTAAGGAAGAAGAAGATCGAAATGAAATAAATACAAGCATTTTAGGGCTTAAAATGAAAACGCTTCAAAATCAACTTGATCCACATTTTATTTTTAATGCACTTAACTCGATACAAGGTTATATTCTTGAACAAGAAACTGAAAATGCACTTGACTATCTATCTGACTTTTCAACCGTTCTCCGTAAGAACATTGATAATGCAGATAAAGATTACATCAGTCTTTCAGACGAAATTGCTTATCTAAAACACTACGTTAAGCTTGAGCAAATGCGTTTTATGAATCAATTTATTTTTGAGATTACCATCAACAAAAATATTAATCCTTACAACTACCATATTCCACCAATGTTGATACAACCATTTATCGAAAGTGCAATTAGGTTTGGCTTATCAACTTGTAAAAAAGATGGCTTAATACTCATAAATTTCGACTTAGAAGATAGTCGATACATTAGTTGTACAATAGAAGATAATGGTATTGGGAGGGCAAAATCGAAAGAGTATGATGCTGAAAGTCGAAAGTCATCTTACGAAAAAACAATGCAAATAATTCAAGAAAGAATTAGTCTACTAAATAAGATGAATAATAATACTCACAAGTATGATTATAAGATTTTCGATTTGTATGATGAAACTCAAATCCCTGTTGGTACAAAAATTGAGATAGGTTTACCATTTCGTAAAACAGGCAACTAATTTCCGATGATATAGATCCCAAGTTCTTTTCGGTAGGTTTCTAAGAGTAATTTTAATAGATGGTGATTAACATCAAAATAGATCATATTAATACTCTTAATGGGTAAGATTTGTGGCGAAGTCCCCGTTAGAAAAGCAGCATCAAAATCGGATAGCGTATTGTAAGCTATTTTTTCTTTTAAAACAGAAATTCCCATTCTTTCACAAATTTCTATTATTTTCTCTCGTACTATACCGTTCAGAACTTCATCGTCTGGAGCTGTTACTAATTCGGCCCCCTTAATAAAGAACAAATTTGAACGACTCCCCTCTCTAATATTATCTAGATCATCCATCAAAATAACCTCAAAAATATCAGTATTTTCGATAATAGTATTTGTATAGCTTCGTAGTTTGTGATTATAAACTTTAGCATTAGGGTTACTTCGTTCGGCATTATATATAATCGTACGTACGCCTTCTATATATTCATCCCTTTCAGGGTATTTGTGCTTAACGAAATAGCAATAAAAATTGCGGTTATTCTCATGAATATTAAATACAATTTTGATATTTCCTTCAACCACGCCATTTTTTCGAATTACAAGCTTTATCTTTTCGATTAATTCGTGATAATTCAACCAAATAAACTGCCCCACCTTCTTAGCCGACTCTTGTAGTCGAATAAGATGTTCCTCCAAGAAGATTGGTTTAGACTCAACAACTCGCATCACCTCATAAAGAGACAAGCCGTTTCTAAAAAACTCATTTTCGAACTCGCTTGAATCCTTTAGCTTACTATTGTGTATATATTTATATTGTGAACATTCACTCATTTTCTTATTCTCTTCAGTTTCTATTTGCAAATTAAGTCTTTTTTAGTGATAAAATTCTTCCCTTTTAAACTCATTTCTTCACACATCAAAACTTCTCTTTTACTTCTTAGCCTCTCATTTATGAATAAATATGCCAGATTGTGAATCAATTTTATAAATAAGAAACTATCCAAGATTGGAAGACCATAAATTTGAGCATCGTTTTTTTATACGTAGAATCTCAAGTTTCTGTAAAGAAGTTATTGATGAAAATAAAGAGCTTTCAGAAAAAATGTTGGAATTTTTAGTTTCTTGGATTAAGCATCACACCCTTGAAGAAGATCAGGATTATAAGAAATACTTATAAATTAAAGTATATTTGTAAACAAATGCTAAACAACTCTATTTTGGGGTTGAAGCATCTCCAAAAAACAAACAAAATTTTAAAATATGGCTAGTAGAAGAGACTTTAAAAAAGATGTAAATTTCTTGACCAACGAAATCTTCATGCGCAGTATTATTCATCTTGAATTCTTCGGGAAAAGAAATGCTGATGAAGTTTATAGTATTATGAACGAGGCTGCCGATGCACGAAATAACTACGTTGCTCGTATCAACCAAAAAATAGATAAGAAGGCCGATATTAAGCCTCATTTCAAAACGATATATGACGATCTACTAAATTCAACTCACGATCTACTTGAGAAAATTGACAACTTAGATATAGACTAAGACCTTTTGAAAAAAAAATAAAAAAATGCAAAAACTCCCCGTTTTTGCATTTTTTATTTACCGACAACCAAAAACAACCCAACCCAATGAAAAAATTATTACTCACATTAATT
>TARA_R110001583_G_scaffold27302_11_pt1 | contig 21047 bp, 28 predicted proteins | sample TARA_R110001583 | Tara Oceans TARA_R110001583 (sample SAMEA4398432) | marine metagenome | biome: Polar Biome; feature: [MES] marine water layer (ENVO:01000295) within the mesopelagic zone...; material: water (ENVO:00002006), including particulate matter (ENVO:01000060) such... | reverse complement strand
AGGCCCTGGGGGGTGGGGGCTTAGGTCCTGCACCGATGGCCCAACTTTTTGAAAACTATAGGTCAGCTTCTTCATTCACTACAGTGATATTACCATTTACCCTACTCACCATGTTCCAGGACACGTGGTAATCACAACTTTGACGGTAAACTCTGAGTAGAACACAAAATCGAAAAGCAAATTATTACTCAAAAATTTCCGGAAAAAATTTCAAAACTTTTTTGGTATTTCTTTATAATACTGTTGTAAACATAAGCCCTACACAGTATAATTCTAAGAATTGGAAATAAACCAATCACTATGCTAACTAACAGGAGATATAGCATGCCATTCAGCAAGTCAAAGTCCACCAAGCGCTTCAGCTTCGGTATCAACCGTAACACCACAGCCAAGAAGGCTGGTTCTAACATCGTAACTATCGCGACCCTTCCAGCGGAAGACAGCCAGTACAGCGTTGGCCAGACCAGTCTTACCATGACTGTTCGTGAGGCACAGGCTCTTCAGAGCTTCCTTAACGAGAATTTGGACTACAGTCCTTCTATCTAAGTGTTGATAGGACTTTGTCCCTGGGGATCCCTTAACGGGATCCCTTTTTTTGTTTGTAATAAGATAGTTATACATAAGAGCACGGAGAGAAGATGAAAATCACGCGTAACCATCTCAGGGGCCTCATCATAGAAGAGATAGAACATGTTAAAGTCATGGGTGATATAGAACAAGCCATGAACAAGATCACAGGTAATACACGAGCCCTCTCAGATCTCGTTAGTAAGGGTGAGGTCTCCGTCGATATCGGCGACGCCAAGGTCACAGTCAAGGCCGAGAAACCGCTTACCACACATGTACTACATGATCTCCCAGCTGACCAGATCATTAGTGACATACAGTCTGATATAAAGAATCTTGATATCGTCGTGCAGAAACGTGTTGGAAAGGGCAAGCGGATTACCGGCAAGATCACTAATCCGTTCAACCCTAAGTCAAAAGACTTTGGATTTAACATCAAGCTGAAAGGAAATTTCTAGCCTATCGCACCTGGTGTGCTGCCTGGCTCATCATATTGCGAACTTTCATTGCCTTTTACATACTTATAGATGGCTACGTTGTTAGCCGTAAAGGTATTTATCTAGGGGGTAGTTTTGAGAAGAGATTATATGCGCAATAAACAGGTTAAGGCCAAGGCTATTGAAAGACCGTCACCACTCAACATTGTAATACAAGTCGGACTTTTATTTGCTATGATACTGGCGTCACTTATTTTTATGAACGTTGCATTGGCTGATGATCCGAAAGAGGAACCGAAGGTCGTCTATAAGGCGAGGACTGAGATTGACTTCGAAGGTGTCGAGATTGCTGGTGAGCTCGTGAAGCCCCAGGGCTCACTTGTAATGGAGAGGCACTCTGCACAATTCAATCCCTTGATCAAGCTAAGGACTGACTTCGACAAGGAAATGGATAGCTCTGTAGATGAGGTCAAGTAATCTATGACACCAAGAGATATATTGCGAGATGCATGGGGGCTTACACTTACACTTGTATCACTCAAGTCGCCTATTGAGAGTTACGTCGTGATAGGTATGACGAAGATACTATCTTTCGCATGCGGCATTGGCATAGGATGGTGGATATGGGGATAGGCTGTGATGAGTCGTATTCGACTTTGTCTCTCGAAATTTGTGGGAACATGCTGGCATGAGAGCACAGGAATCGAGAGCAGCCTATCAACCTTACCACGGTTTGATAAAAATAAAATTTTTTTCCAGGGGTAATTTTTTTTCTAGAAAACGCAACATGTTTTTAACCCCTTCCATAAACAGCTAACGTTTTGTTCTAGCAGATTTTTCTCCGTTGGAAGGTTGTTTATATTGCTTATTTACGCAATACAAGGAGATAGGCTCTAGGGTATCTAATATATGCATAGAGCTATATAAGACAATTATATTTTTATCATTTTTAAAAGATAGTTATTTTTAAGTTAAGGAAAAAAACTTTATGGCCAAAAAATCACCTGTATCAGCGCTGTTAAATCTAGCACAGCGATCTGGTCCCACAAATTTTACTGACATCTACATGCTAGATCGTTATTTCTGGCCCAGGCTGGATGGCGAAAGAGAAATAGCAGGAAGTCAATCAGATGCACTTAATATGCTTGTAAAGGGAATAAATCCAAAAATCCTGCAATCTGTGATAGATCGACTCGATGGTATTGTTGATGGTAGATTATCTGTAGACTACAAGGACTTTAAAGACGATTCTATGCCCGCAGTTCCTGGACCTGAAGGTCGTCGTATTGCTGCAGCAATAGAAGATGATTCAGAAAGTCTTGCAATAGAGCTGGCAGCACTATTATCACTTGCAGTTCCCGAAAAGGAAGAGACAACGTTTGCAGACGAACTTGGGACAAAAGCGGACAGAGCATTGACACGCGCTTCCTCAAGACCCCTAACAGTTGCAAGAACAGATGAAAAGAAAAGCATAAAGGTGTCGAAAAGTGATCTCTTACAAATTATCAGAGAAGAACTTAAATTAAATAAAAAAACAATGCTTGGTGAAGGACTACACGATGACTGGACTGGTCTTGGATTGAAATGGTCAGAACTCGGAGGGCGAAAAACAAAAACTAGAAAAGCTGTTGTAGCTAAACTCGGTTTACCTAGTTCCGCTGCTGATGGCACCGGCATCAGCAACGGTAAGATTCAAGCTGCCATTAAAGGTAAATCTGCTAGAGCTATTCGTGATCTAATTTCTGGAAGTAGTAGTTCTACAACAGATAGTTCTACAACAGATACGACCACCGCCGCCAGAACTGACAACAAGCCCAGTCGTCCGCCAATGAAATCAGCGCCTAGCGGAATATCTGTGGCAACTAGTGAACAGATAGATTCTGATTCCAAGGTTACTGTAACTGTTAACATTGCAAAAGACTATAAAGGTGTTGGTCGATACAAGGAAGATTACCCGGAAGGGTTTAACAAGGGTCATGTCAAGGGTTTCTCACGTGGCATTGCTAATCGTGTCTCAAAGATCGCAAGGGATTCCGGACTATCTGGTAAGATGAAAAACAATGAGAAGCTATATTTTGAAACATATGTTACAGGCGGTGACGGTGGTGTTAAATGGGATGTTGTTAGTAAGGGGGGTGCGGGTACTGTTGGAAAAGATATTGCAACAAAGATCAAGGGCGTGTTCGAGACAATCCTTAAAAATATTTTGGCACCAGGTCTTGATATCTACATAAGGATTCATAAGGTAGAGGCTACAAAGACTGTTGCAAGAACAGAATCTAAGAATCAACTGGCCTGGGTGGAATTTTCAGCATCAAGTGTAAAGCCCAGGGCAATGGTTAAAATTATTAAGAAGAAAGGAATGGGGGCAGTGGAGTCAGAGGTTATGAAAGCTCTGGGATCTAGCATATCAGGCATGAAACCGGTAAAGCTAAAGCTAACTCTGATCACAGCTGCACACCCTCCCTCACCTAATCCGCACCTGCATGTGTCTCTTCAGATAAAAAATGAGCTTGGCTGGGATAATTTAGAGCAATCATCTAAAGGAATTTCAATTGTTAAAAATAAGCTTATGCCTAGCTTAGGCAAAGTCCTCAAGGGGAGAATTGATATTGTCGGAGGGTCCGGTTTTCCTTCAACAATCGACGGCGGCCTGGTATCTCACAGCATGGTAAGTCTAGACGACACACCCGAGTGGGGCCAGACTGGTGCCGGTCCTTACGTCAAGAAAAAAAGATAATAAAAATGAAAATTACAAGAATCAGGCAGATCATTAGAGAAGAGATTACAAGGGCATTCATAGAAGTAGCGGGCGGCGATGTTGCATATCCTGGTGCACTAGGCGTGGGTACACCTGCCGGCGAAGATAATGATATAGATACAAAAAAAGATATAGAAGCAGAGATTGTTGCGTTATCAGCACAGGAAAAAGAAACTGGTACAAAGGATCCTGCACAAGCAAACGTTCAAAGAGCACAAATGGCAATGCTTCAGAAAAAATTAAGCAATATAACAAAGTAAGACTAGCTACTTATGAAAATGATGAATCTAGCTCATATTTAAAGATGTGACTTGATTTCACAAAAACAATTTAAGGAAATTAAAATGGCAAGAAATATCTCAATGAAAGAGTTAAGAAAGATAATAATGACAGAGGCCAAAGAGCTTACAAGCGTAAAGGGAATCAAAGATGATAAGTCTGACTCCTGGGGCGGCCAAGGTAATGCAAAGGTAGGATTAAAAGGTGCTTATGGCGGGACTGGATCAAGTTCTGGTGAAGCATTTGGTGGTGGAAAACTTGAGGGTGATCCCATTTCTTCTCGTGCAGCTATGAAATCTGTCAAAGAGCAAAGAATGCTAGGGATACCAAACATGGATGAGCTTGGTACTGTTGTATCATACAATCTGCTTGAAGACGGATCTGTTTGTGATTATGATGTTAGGTTTGGAACAAAGATAGTTAGAAACATTCCTGCAAATAGACTCCATATACTAAGTTAAAATTACTATTTACTTTCGTCTATTTTTCTTAAATTGTGTTCGAATGCCTGGCATACTTTTCCGCCTACAAGAACTTCATAAACTGAATACTTGAACCATCTGGGATCTCTTGATATCTTTTCTGGTCTTCCCACATAGCGTATAACTGTCGCTGTTGACCCATCTTCAACCAGCACCTGATCGCCGCGGAAGTCATTAAATGAAGGATATGTGTATAAATCTATCCACTCAGGAAGCTGTATCCTATCACCGTCATGACAGCCTGTTGCAAAACCGGCTGGTGTCCAATTTAAGCCCTTAATAGCTATCTTTACAAGATCACCTTTTTTAAGATTTCTTTTCATTTGATTGCTATATAAGTATTTAGTAATAGAGATCTCAAATAGAAATATCAGATATGTAATGGACCAGACTATTTTATTCACAATATTAAGTATTGCATTTTTCTCACTCTATATTGTTGCGCTTGTTATTCTAAAAAGGCAAAGAGAGGAAGAGTTTCTAAATCTTAAAAACTTTAACAATGATTTTAAAGAGTCAAATTTACTTTTTTTTGATAAAAAGTTTAAAAAAAATAGTGAAAAAAATAGAGACAACCTTAGTAGAAAAAAGCTTGTCTCTAGCGAGGATGGAAGTCACTTTGTTAAGTCTGACGAAATACCGACAGATGAAGTAAGTGTTCTATATTTTAAAAATCGAGACTATAGCAAAGACACACAAGACAATAATTGAGCTAATTGATCTCATTTGCGTTATAGTTATGAAATGAATAATTCTAAGAATTAAAAGGTTTTATCATGGCAAAAAAATCAAAGCCTTCTATCGAAAAGATTAGAAAACTTAGAGAGGAAATCTGTTTAAAGCAAAGCAAAGATAGTAGTAATCTCAATAACGATATTTCAGTGACATGTGAGATTATTTCTATAGTTGAGACTGCCAAAGATCCCAAATCTACAAAAAAATGTATAATTAAAAAACTAGATTTGCTTCTTCTAAGTCTTGGGATAAATAATAAAATTAAAAAGGATACTAAAGATGCCTGAAGAAAACGGTTGGGGAGAATATTCTAGACTAGTTCTAAAAGAACTTGAGACTCTTGCTTCTAGCATCCAGTCATTGAATTCTGAAATTCAAGAGCTAAAGCAAGAGATTGCGCGGATGAGAGAACGAGAAGATCGCGTCGATGAACTTCGTGTCTGGAAAGACAAAATTGACGAAGTTGCATCACCTTCACAATTGCAAGTTAAGTTTAATGAAGTAGAAGACTTAAAGCAGTTTAAAACTAAAGCAATTACGATATTTGCAGTAGTTCAATTTGGAATGGCTTTCTTTGCCTGGGCAATGAAGTTTATGTAAGAAAGATTTTTTAAATTTTAAAAAATACTTAATATTATAAACCAGAGAAGCGAAATGATGATTACAAGATCAAAGCTAAGACATATTATTTCTGAAAAAATAGATCAAGAAGATAAATTGTCACAATCACTTGATGTTGGATCAAATATTCATATTGGAAATTTTTCTGATGTGAGAAAAGACTACACAGGTACTACAGCTTATGATTCTTCAACTCCATACTATATTATTCCAGAATATATGGGCTCTGAATCAGAACATGTAACTGACACTAAAGACCCATATGTTTATATTTATAATCAAGAAAGGGATGCCTTTAAGATTGTTGGCTCACCTTTGCATCCCAAGCTTGGCCTAAAGAGTCTTGGTGCTGTTTTTAAACAAGGCGATGTGGCATATAATATTCTTTTCAAAAGAGTAAAGGAAATAAACGAAGTGAAACTTACTAGTAAAAATTCAATTAATAGATTAATCAAAGAAGAAATATTATTATTAATAACTGAAGATAGAAATAGAGATTTAATAATAGAGAAATCAAAAGCTCTTAATGAGCTCGATCTTGAAAAAGACTTTATTAATGATGAAATACTTGACTCTATTATTAGTATTGGTGAGCCGTTTATTGAAACTTTTAAAAATGATATAACAAACTACTTTATTGAAAAATATGAAATAGGCGAAGAGTTGGGAACAGCACTTATTGATGTAATTCAAGATTCTTCAATCAGTGATATTAAACAGTATTTTACACCCGAGGGTTGTAATGATTTTTCTAACAGGGTTTTTGACAGATATTCAAGTAAAACAAGCCTTGATATCAATCCGTTAATAGATGACTTCATTGCCCAGACTGGCCTTGTTGGAGTAAATAGTGATATTTCTAATAAAATTAAAATTGAAATTTCATCAAGAATATCATCTGAAGAAATATCTCAAATAGTAAAAGATGAAATGGCAAGTATTGCTTGCTCTATTGATCTTGAAGACGTTGCTGAAACATTTAAGACGCAGATATCAGATTATGTTTCAAATCTAGTTGATGATGTTCCCGACTGGCTTTCGGGTGCTATGGATATGGGCGGAGACATTGTTTCCGATATAACATCACGTGCACAGGACATGTTCGGTGAAGAAAGATAAAAATCTAACATCAGAATCACTTGGGAAAATGATACAGAGAGGTGGAAAAGGGCCTATGACCTTAAACTATAGAGGGCCAAACAAGCAGTCTCTTGGAAATATGTCTCTTGGAGATGTAGTTAATCTCAATACTAACAATTCAAATGGTATAAAGCAAAGAAAGCCTGTAAAAGTTAGTAGGGCCTTTAAAGAGAAGCCATAAAAAATATCTCAAATCTGTAAGCATCTGCCTCTGAGTTTGTTTTATGTAATTTACATGCCCTGTCTTGCCAATAATGTACTGTCTCATGTACTAGTGTTCGAGCCCTTTCCTCTCTATTTAAACCGTGAGGATCATCTTTACTACTTGCACTAATAAACATAGCTGGCTCACCAATTCTTGAATATCCTGTCTCATACAATGCACTTACATTTAAATTTCCCCAGTTTGACCATTGTGCAAATGTCATAATTTTTCTATTATTTAGTATGGATCTTTTGACATCATATACTTTAAGCTTAATTTGCTTGCAATCGCTTAGTGCAGAATTACCAGAAAAGTTTTCATGAATAATTTCACTTGCGTGACTGATTGTTTTAATTGTTTGCTCTGCACGATCTTTTGAGAATCCGTAATAAGAAACATTTAACTCCATACCGTTTTTTAATTTAATTTTGCTATGTGAAACATGATTAAATCTAATCTTAGATACAGCATGAGAATATGAATTTTGTTGTGAAGCGCCAAATGACTGAAGAGTTAGTAAGAAAACTATAAGAAGTGTTGACATTTAATATTATCGTAATGTTGATAGTTTTTATTTTGCTTTCATTATTATTATAACATGGCACATACAAACTTACACGTATGAAAATATTTATAATAGTATGAAAAGTGAAATTAGAAATCTAGTTAGATTAATTTTAGAATCTTCAAATTTTAAATCTGACTATAGTGAAGAAATAAACTACAAAAAGCACCCAGATGAGTATGATATTTCAACAGGTGTCAGTGGAGTATTTAGTGTCTCACCATACAAAAATCAATTAATAAAATATTTCACATTTAAAAGCTTAGAGCAGTCAAGAAAATCAGCAAAAAGTCTATATAAGAAATTTAAACTATATAGAGGGAAAATGGACTTTGTTGGAATGGATATGACTAGAAAGTTTCTTGAGCTTGGCTATTTACAGTCTCTCAGGTTTTCAAAATTTCCTGGAGGTAAAAAGTATACAAAATCTGGAAGCGTGAGAAGAGTTAATTACAAACAAGATGAAAAACTAGAGATTTCTAAAATCTATAAGAGGTATCTTAATCTTGTCAACTCAGATAGGATATACAAAAGTTCTAAAAGAAATAGCTGACTTTAAGTAAGTTATGCTTATATTAAATAATTATCATTGTAAGAAAGGAGTTTGTACAGTGGGTAAAGTTAGTCAAGCCAGAATAAAGCAAATTATACGAGAAGAGATTCTTAAGAAGAATAATAATAAAAACTCTGTAAATGAAACGACATTTAAATCGTCAGCAAAACAACTTAGAGAACTTCAAACAATACTAGGTACAAAAGGATGCAATAATATTGTTGTATCTGGTAAGTTCACAAAAAACACACAGACCTGCTTGATAGATCTTATAACAAAACATTATAAGACACATGATATTAAGGGAATGCCAGAACTAAAGGATATTGTTGGGGCATCAGGAAACCCAGACAGCGCGCAATGGTCTCCTGATAAACCATTTGCTGCAGTAAAGCTAGGATATGAAGATGCCACTAGCCGAAGAACTTTATGGAACTCTTTTGTTCAATTTATAAAAGCAGATTTTGGTCCAAACCCAGAATCTAAAGATAAAAATATTGTTACAATGAGAAGTGCATGGGAGGCAGCACATGCAGGTGTGGAGTCGACTGGATATGAAGTAGGTGGTGAGAGTGATCATGCCAAGAATGCAATAAACTTGGGTAATATTATTGTTGAAGAGCTTGATAAAGAGTCTCTTGATCAAGCAATTGCCTATGCTGCAAAGCAACTAGATGAAAGGTTTGAAACACTAGCAATGGGACTAGAGGTCCATAAGAATAATCTAGTACGATTGCAAGACTTTCCCACATCAACCAGAGATACAAAAGAAACGTGGCAGATTCTCGATAGTATAGCAAGCGGTCCTGGTCCAGGAGCCGGATCGGGTGCAGATCCAACACTTTTAAGATTGAGACTTCTAAACGGAATGTATGCAAAAGACGAGTGGGATTCTGATACTCAAGCAATTTTGGCGCCTATCCTGGTCATAATGGGTGTAATCGGTGCCGCTTACCTTGCAGCACCCTTTGCTATAGGGGCATCCGTTACTGCCGGAAGCACGGGAGCAACAGTAGGATTGGCAACAAAATCAGCAACATGGGTTGGCATGGGACTACTTAGAGCACTAGCTGCTGTTGGTGTTGAGGCCGGGGTGATGAAAGTTGCTGCTATTGGAGGCAGTGCTGCACTAGGTTCAACCCTTGGTCTGGTGGCTATGCAAGTTAGTGACAAATGGAAAAGTATTCTTTCTAGCCAGTATGATACAGATCTTAAAGATGCGATCGATAGAACAAAATTTTGGGATGATGATGCAGAGAGAAGATGGCAGCCTGTTAACGATGCTATGTCAGCAGCATTAGGCCAGCTTATTAAGTATGCGCCAACTCTATCGGGAGAGGGATCTTCTGGCGCTGGGTATCAAAAAGTAAACTTCTTAAAAGATTTAAGAACTGGCATATCACCAGGAACACTTACCATGCTTCAGGCGAAGCGTGTTGGTGTCAAGACAGGAAAAGCACCAACAAGAGAGTCTATTGCAAAAATAAGAATAAGAAATCTTGTCAGAAGCACTATTATTTCCGAGGCTTTCGGAATATCTTCAGATGAACTTTATCCTGATGGTGACCCGCCTCCGCAAATTTCAGAAGAACCTCCAGATCCTGAAGTAGAACCCAGGAGGACAATAAAAACTAACAAGATACCTAGAAGAGGTTCATCTACAGTAGTCCAGCAAATAAAAGCGATACTAAATAAACTAACTGCATCTACTCTTGATGTCAATAATAAAAAGTGGGGAAAGAGAGATGGAGAAACAGATCAGGCATGGTGGAAGTTTGTTGACATGATGTGGTCAGATAAATTTGGTGATAAGTCTTCGGTTGTTAATAAATACTGGGTTGATGTTGCTAAGACCACAGGAAAAGGATATTCTCCAACTCCTTCTGGTGCAATGGAGTTTATGAGTGATTTAATTAGTGAGAAAGAGGGTAAGGATACAACTACTGTTGCAAGAGTGGATACACCGCCACCTGGAAGAGTTCCGGAATATGAGCAAGGAAGTGTTCACCAGCGAACAAGAGATAGAGACTATACATTTATTGGTAAGCAACCAACTGTTAATGTTATCGGTATAGAGAGTGCTGCAATATCTCAAGAGGAAAGAAAACAAATAGGCGATTTCTTTAGAGTCCTTGCTGATGACATGCAAATAGGCCAGTTTACAGTACAAGTTGTTCAAAGGGGCAATGGTGAGTTTAGAATTGAAGATAATACTACTGTCATAAGAGGAACAGGCAGACCCTTGCTCAAGGTAAGAGGCAGAAGTGGAGGTAAGCGGCAGCAACAACTTTCAAAGTTAATTAAGAAATTCTCAAAAGAAAAGATTGGTATAAAGAAGGGCCAGATAAAAGGTAAAAACTTTATGATATCTATCAAGCGAGGAGGCCATCAAATCTCTGCCACACCACCACCTACAGCTGCAAAAGTACCACAGGCTAAGCCTGAGGCATCTGGCAATGTTGCAACAGTCGGTAAAGACTCTGTCACGATTGAAGGTATGAATATAAGCATAACTAATGATAAAAATCTTAAGATAAACAGTAGTGTCTATAGTGTGAAAGGTAGCGTGGGGATGTCAGTTCCTTTTGAAAAGATAGAAAAGCTGTCAGTAGCGGGGGATACTATTATGCGAGTCAGTGCTTTGGGATCTACACTTGACTTTAGTAGTCCTGAGGTGTTAGCAATATCAAATGGTGTAGAAGGCGGTGGGCCATCATTTGATGTCAAACTTAAAAACAGGACAGTAAAATTTACAAAGGTATAATGCAAAATATGAAACTATCAGAAAAAAATCTTCGCAATCTCATTAGAGAGGTCTTGCTTTCAGAAAAGATATCAATGGATATATTACAAAATGTAAATCCGCTTGCCTATCTTCTAGGTAATGACTGGGGAGATGATTATGATGAAGAAAGTGAATCATATATTGACTTTAGTCCGTCTTCACACGTTGATACTAATCATGCAGCAAGGGCAACTGAGCTATCTCAAGCAACTGGAATAAAACCCTCTGTTATCTATGCAATTGAGAAAAAAGAGTCTGCACACAGGCCCTCAGCATTTGCATTTAATCCCAGGCTATACAGAAAATATGCAGATGACAATACATTCTATCCGGGTGTGAATAGTGTATACGGAAAAGAAGCACAGAGAGCTTTTAAAGAGGCATATGCAATGAATCCCTCTGCTGCAATAATGGCAGGAGCATGGGGTCTTTACCAGGTTCTAGGTGCAACATCATTAAGGCTTTATGGGAATGACGCAGAGAGATTCATTGCAGCTTTTAAAGATAATCCTGTGGAGCATTCAAAAAAGTCATTTATAGCATGGGTAGAAAAAAGAGGCCAGAGCTTTGTAGATCTTACAAATGATAATAAGCATGCATCATGGGTGTCCATGTATTACGGTGCACCAAAGTCAGGATATATAAATGATATTAAGAAATTTCAAAGTGAGTGGGAATCAGGCACAGCTTAGAAACGACCTGACAATTCTTCTCTAGGTTCACACAGCCTTAAATTCTTTATCTGGTAGATATGGGTAAAAGACACAGAAAGAAGCGCAGGAGTATTTGGAGCAAACAATCCGAGTATACATGCAAGGATGGCTCTAAAGTTCTTATGGACAGCACGTGGGAGGTTCTAATGGCTGCCCGCCTGGATGACCTATGTATTAGGTGGAAGCGAGATCCTTGTATGAAGCTTGAGTATAAAACTCGTGGCGGCAGAAAGCGAAATTACATTCCGGATTTCTTTTTGCCAGACTACGATCTTTACATAGAAGTGAAAGGATACTGGACTGATGCTGCAAGACATAAAATGCGTGACATTATAGCCAGACACCCGGGAAAGATTTGTATTCTAGAATCAAAACTTGAAATTGCTAGTGTTACAGCAGACATTACAGCAATGACAGGATCACTTTAAAAACTAGTGAATTAGTTTCTTTTAGATTCATATATTTTTTCACCGCCTTGAATTACCTTTGCAAATGCCTTTATTAATGCACCAGATCCAGCATTTGCCTGATTTTCGTGAAAGCCTCCGATATCCCTTATCTTGCCTTTAATCATTCCCATTTCATCTTGCATCATGTGAACCATTTCATGAGCAACTGATCTCATTATGTCTACTAGCGCACGATTTTTTCCATATACAACAACTTTTCCTATGCCCGGGTGGTAAGCTGCTGTCGTTGTTATTCCAGACTCTTCCCTGTCAGAAACTATGTGAATTTCAAAGTTTCCATTTACCGGTAAAACCTTTGCACAAAAAACAATAAACTTAGATACAAGGTATAGTTGGTCTTCTTGTATACCACTGTCTTTGTGTATACAAAGCTTTTGATTTTTACTTTTTCTATGCATATAAAATTTCCAATAATTTAATTATAATTATTTTCAAAGAATTGATATTCCCAAATCTTGTTCTGCCTTGCGTATAAAATCTTTTATATCCTTTATTCCCACACCAATAGAAAGAGAATAAAAATCAGGTGAAGCCATCTGTATCATTCCAATAACTTCATTGTTCTTGTTTAATATTAGGCTTCCAGAACTACCAAAAGTTGAAGGAATTGTAAAGAAGCAAGACCCATAGTTGTCACATCCAGAAAATATTCCTGAAAAGTGAAGAACCATTCCCGGTGAAGATATTCCGAGTGGTGCTGACATTGCAAACGTTTTTTCACCCATCACTGGCATATTTTTTGCAAACTTAACTTTATGTCTGACTGGCATATCCGTAGTCATCAGGCAAAGATCAGTGTTTTCCTCTGTATAGATAACTTCTGCGTGCCAAGAAGCACCATCGATTCCAGATACCCAGAAATGATTTATAATTGAATTTATTGAGGGTGCACTTTCAAAAGGATCTTTATAATCACAAAAATGAGCTGCAGTGAGAACATAAGATTTACCATCTTTGTCTTGTGAAAAAACCATGCCCGATGCTGATGAATGGCCAAGTGTTAGCTCTCTGGTGCCTGCAATACAGTCTTCACAATTTATATGTGCTATTTTTTGCATAGTCAAAGAAGAAAAATTTTCTTCAGGCATATTATTAAAAAACCACCCAGGATTTAGAACCATTATAGTTGCTGAAATTATAGTAATTAAGGCAATTGAAACTTTCAATAGTTTTAAATTCATACTCAGCATTCCTTCATGTTTAACAAAAATAAGTATTTTGAAACTTATGTAATTAGAAAAATACAGTTCATATCATATTATGATAATATTTATAGATAATGGAAAACTTAAGAGAGATTATAAGACTTATTCTTGAAAAAGATGAAAAAATAAAGTCATCAGGAATTGTGGTTGTTAAAGACTACGGTGATGAATATAAGGTTTTATGTCTAAAAAGATCTGATGGTAGTTATGATCTAACAAAGGGTCAATCTGAGGAAGGGGAATCTTTGTTTGATACAGCAGTAAGAGAGACAGAAGAAGAGTCTGGAATATCTGATCTCAGGTTTGAATGGGGATCAGATAGATCAATTACATATGGTAAGGGGAAAATGTTTATTGCATCAACACTTTCTGAGCCATTTATACCTGTTAATCCTGAGACACAAATTAAAGAACATGAATCAGCAGAGTTTTTATCATTTGATGAAGCAGAAAAAGTAGTTGACGATTATTTGAAAAATGCTATAAGATGGGCAAGAAATATTATTAATAAAAATTAAAATAAGAATTCACACAAAATAAAACAGGTATAAAATTAACTAAAATGTCAATATTTAAAAATCATAAAACAACTGCAGATAGATCAGTAACTGATAGAAGCAGACATAAACAAAAAATTGAAAAAGCAATTAGAGAAGGCATTCATAATATCGTATCTGATGAATCTATTATTGGTAAAGACGGCAAAAAGAAAATAAAGATTCCTGTTAGAGGTATTAAAGAATTTAGATTTGTATATGGAAAAAATGATTCAAATAGAAAAGTAGGTGCAGCTCCGGGCAAATCTTTAAAAAAAGGTCAAAAGCTTCTTAAAAAGAAACGAAAAGACAAAGAGGGAAAGGGAAAAGCAGGAAAAGATTCTGGAGAAGAACTCTACGAAGTTGAAATAACCCTAGAAGAACTAGCTTCATATCTTTTTGACAGTTTAAATCTTCCAGAGTTAGAAAAGAAAAAATTTAAAACTATCGTTTCAGATAAATTCAAAAGATCTGGATACAAAAGTCAAGGTATAAGACCTAGACTTTCAAAAAAAGAAACACTTAAAAATAAGATAAAAAGAAAAAAAGCTACTCAAAGAATGCAAGACGAGGATCTTGATGAACGGTTTCCATTTCATAAAAAAGATTTAAAATACAAGAGAATAAAACAAAAAAAAGATGAAACGGCAAATGCTGTAATATTTTGTATAATGGATGTATCTGGTTCTATGACACAGCGAAAGAGGTTTATAGCTAGATCGTTTTATTTTTTACTCTATCACTTTTTAAGACACAAATATAAAAATTTGGAAATAGTGTTTATTTCACATACAGTTGATGCAAAAGAGGTTTCTGAAGATGACTTCTTTACTGTTACAACAATGGGCGGAACACTTATTTCTTCTGGCTTGGATAAGTGTCTAGAAATAATAAAAGATAGATACCACCCTAGCATGTGGAACGTATATGCTTTTCATTGCTCTGATGGGGATAACTGGCCAGAAGACGACTCTAAAGCAATATCATGTAGCCTTGCACTCAAAGATATATGTCAGCTTTATTGCTATATTCAAATTATTCCTACGCAAGATCTTGCAATGTGGTCTAAGGGCGGGATGGCAGAGAAATATCGCAAGCTTACAGATGAGAAATTTAAAGTTGTACAAATAGAAAATAAAGATCAGATATGGCATGAGTTTAATAGAATATTTGGCGGAGTAGGTGTATAATGTCTGAATGGACACACGATGATTTAAAATTATGGGATGATAAAATCCGTAAAATTGCAGAAAAACATGGGCTTGATTGGTATCCGATAACATACGAAGTATGTGATTATTATGAAATGATTGGTCATATGTCATATCACGGTATGCCATCTCATTATAACCATTGGTCATACGGGAAGTCATTTGAAAGAACACATCAGATGTATAATCTTGGAATGGAAGGATTACCATACGAGCTAATAATTAATTCAGATCCATCAATTGCATATCTTATGAAACAAAATCCTTTGTATCTTCAAATATTAATAATGGCACACTGCGTTGGGCATTCTGATTTTTTTAAAAATAATAGAACATTTGAAAAAACAATGCCGCAAACTGTAGTTTCAAGAATGAGAAATGCAAAGAAAAGAATACAAAAATATACAGAAGATACAAACATAGGATTGGTAAAGGTAGAAAGATTCTTAGATGCTGTACATGCAATTAAGTTTCAAACTGAAAGAAATAGACAGGCTCGACAAGAAAGAAAAGACATAAAAATAGAAATGGTCAATCTTATAAACAATGATAAAGATGGGAATTATAAAAATTTAAATGTTGAAAAAGAACTTTTAAGACCTGATTACGATCTTTTGGGATTTCTAATAGAGTATGGTAGCCACTTTGAAGATTGGCAAATTGATATTTTAAACATAACTAGAGATGAATCTCAATATTTTATTCCACAAATTCAAACAAAAATTCTTAATGAAGGATGGGCTTCTTTTTGGCATTATAAAATTATGCATGAGCTAGATCTACCACAAAAATTTCATATACCGTTTTTAAAATCTCATAATCAAGTTGTTAGACCACATGAAGGGATGATTAATCCGTATCACTTAGGGTTTCACATATATAAAAAAATTGATGAAAAAGTAGGAATTGATGAATGTTTTTTCATACGTGAGGTTCACAATGATGAGTCCGCGCTTAGAATATACTTAGATATAGACGACTATAGGGAGCTTAATTTGTTTTCTTACTCAGAAAAGAGAAATGATATTTCAATAGATGAAGTATCCGACGAAGAGGGGTGGAAGATAATTAGAAACGATCTATTAAGGAATACAGGTACAAACTCTATTCCGCTTGTTTATGTATCTGATATTTTAAAAGATGGCACACTGGTACTGCAACACGAGCACGATGGAAGAGATTTAGAATTAGACTATGCTGAACGTGTAATGGGCTATGTAGAGTCGCTTTGGCCAAAAAAAATTAAGTTCTTTACAATGATTGAAAAAGAGCTGTGGGAAATTTGATATAATTAATATTAAGGGGTATAACTTTATGTCTTCAAATAAAAAAGATTTTCTTGAGATAATCAAAAAACAGAGAAATAAAAAGAAATCTGATAAGTTCCAAGGAACTTTCTTAGATTATCTTCATGTTGTTAAAAATGATCCAAATGTTGTAAAGCTTGCACACAAGAGGCTATACGATGTCATTGCTACACATGGAACTTCATCAATGAGTGAACTAGAAGATAGGTGTAGAAAACTTTTTGAATGTGAACCAATTAGAAAATATACATACTTTGAAAAAGATTTTTTTGGAATGGAAATTGTAATTTCAAAAGTAATGTCGTTTTTAAGATCTGCTGCACTTAGAGGTGAAGAAAGCAGGCAGGTTTTACTTTTAATGGGGCCAGTTGGTGCAGGAAAATCAGCACTAACAGAGCATATAAAAAGCTCTCTGGATGGTGAGAGATATTTTCATATTGCCGGAGATCCGCAAAGAGGTGAGCCTCTTCATCTTATACCACGAAGTCTTAGAGGCGAATTTGAAAAGATTTTAAAAGTCAAAATAGAAGGTGATTTAAGCCCAGTAGCTAGACACATGCTATTAGAAGAATATAGTAATGAATATGAAAATTTTCCAGTTGTTGAAACATCATTTTCTCAAAGGGCAAGAAGAGGTATAGCATCTGTTCCACCGATGGATGCAAATTCCCAAGATGTTTCCGTGCTAATCGGATCAGAAGATATATCAAAGCTTGATCTATACCCTGAAGATGACCCACGCGTTTTATCATTAAACGGAGCATTCAATGTAGGAAATCGAGGCATAGTTGAATTTGTAGAATTATTTAAAAATGAAATTGAGTTTTTGCATACAATACTAACTGCAACACAAGAAAAAAGAATACCGAGTCCAGGTCGAAATGACATGCTTTACTTTGATGGAGTTATTCTTGCCCATTGCAATGAATCTGAGTGGAATAAATTCCAATCTGAGCATACTAATGAGGCGATTCTTGATAGAATCGTTAAAGTAAATGTTCCGTATATTCTAGAGCTTGATCAAGAAATTAAAATTTACGAAAAGATTCTTGCAAAATCTGATTTTGATGCACATATTGCACCACACTCGATAAAAATAGCATCTATGTTTTCTGTAATGTCTAGACTCAAGCCTTCTCAGAAGTGTGATGTTTTAACAAAAATGAAAATATACAATGGTGAAGAAGTAGTTGAAAAGGGAAGAGTAAAAAAGATTGATATTAAGGATCTTAGAGATGAATCATATGATGAAGGAATGAGTGGTATTTCTACTAGGTTTATCATGAAAGCAATAGATAGTGCACTATCTAATTCTGAAAAAAATATGGCAACACCAAATTCAATAATTCTTTCACTAATTAATCATGTAAAAGATCAAATTACATCACAGGAAAGAAGAGACAGATATCTTGAAATATTACAAAAAATAATAAGAGAAGAATACCTTAAGATACTTGAAAATGAAATAGCAAAAGCATTTATCACTGCATATGAAGAACAGGCACAGTCAATATTCGATACATATCTTGATCATGCAGAATCGTATGCAACAAAAGTTAGTGTAAAAGACAAGATTACAAGAGAAGATAAGCAACCAGACGAACAATTTATGAGATCAATTGAAGAACAAATTGGTATAATAGGGTCTACACGAGATGGATTTAGATCTGATGTTACTGCGTATATGTTTGCAAAAATGAGAAGAGGTGAAAAAGTAGATTTTAAAAGCTATGAACCGCTTAGGGAGGCAATTGAAGGCTATCTAATAAGCTCTGTAAAGGATATGGCAAGAATTGTTACAAAGTCAAAAACAAGAGATAAAAAGCAAAAACAAAAGTACAGCGAAATGATAAAAACTCTTATGGAAGAATATGGATATAATGAAAACTCAGCTGAAGAAGTTCTTACATATGCAGCAAATAATCTCTGGAGAGATTCTTAGTTTTTTATGTTTATAGAAAAAATAGGTGAAAGAAACTTTGAAAGTCTTGTATTAAAAAATACAAGATACGTGAACAATTCTGCAATTAGATCTAAAGATTTAACAATTTTTAAATCTAAGATTGTTTTGAGATCATCTATTCAAAAACTAATCTTTAGTAAAAACGATGATTACTTTTATAATAGTGTATTTAAACCATTGGTTCTTGATGCATCAATTAGATCTGAATCTGCATCTGGTGGCAGCGGTGATATTTGTCTAGACTTTATTTTCAGTCTTGTTGAAGAATCTCTTAGGATTAAAAATAGTTACGGGCATATTCATTTTAAAAATCTTCTAGAAGAAAAAATGAATATGATCAAATCAGCAATTTTATCAAACACAAAAAAATTAGAAAAGACAGATCTTGATAAAATTTTAAAAAATAAACTATCTAATAAAAATAGAAAAATATTAAAAGAAGCACTATCTCTTTCAGGTGGGACATATACAATTATTGTTGAAAAATCACAGAAAAGAGAAACATCTATCTCTCTACAGGCAGGATCTTGCTTTTCTTCACCATCTGATATTAATGATTATATTTTTGGGAATCAGTGGCTATATAACAAAGTAAATTGTCTAGTAGTTGATGGAATTATTGAAAGTGTAAGTGAAATACATCATCTTCTTGAAAAAGCTGCAGAGACATCTCTGCCTTTTGTAATTTTTTGTAGAAGCATATCTGATGAGGTATCTCATACAATAAAGGTTAATTTGAAAAGAGGAACAATAAATTTGATACCTGTATGTGTTGGTCTTGATGAGAATACTTTAAATATTTTAAATGATATATCAATAGTTACTGGATGCGAAATTGTCTCATCTACAAAAGGTGACTTGATATCTTCAGCTGTTAAAAACAGAGTTGATATTGTAGATTCAATATCAATTAATGAAAAAACAATATCAATTCATAGTTCTGGAAATGAGAATAAAATAAAAAACCAGATAAGATATCTAAGAAAAAAGAAGGAAAACATTGATAAGAGAGAGTATGACAATCTTTTTGATAAGAGAATAAAAGCACTTATGCAAGGAAAAGTTAAAATTAGTGCTGGAACATCACTTCTATCTAAAGACCCAGCTGCTATAGAAGAGATAGATAGTTTTCTAAGAAACTTAAAGTCACTTATATCATTTGGTGTTGTGAATATATCAAATATGAAAAAAAGTTTAAAAATCTCAGATAATTTTGATAAAATAATAATTGAATACTTATGCTCATTACCTAATGTAACTTCTAGTCTTGGATTACTAGTTGGAATTAAGTATTCATTCTCCTGCTTGGGCATGTTAAGCTCTGTAGGGAATTGTTTAATAGAAGAAAGGAAAAATAACAATGTCAACAAAAAACGATATTAATTCATCAATCTCTACACTGGTATCTTTTATAAGTGAAAATACTTGTAGAAATCTCACTACAGCAAATTCAGAATTAAGCCTCAATATAAACGATGATACACTAAGAAGAGTTTTATCTGTAGTAGAAGGCTCTATTTCTGATTCATTTTCATTAGGATATACAGAGATAGAAGCAGTTTTAAAGAAGCATAATATTTAAACAAATATAATGAAAGGCTTTAAACATCTAGTTCAGTGTCATTGTGTATTACCACAATACAGAAATAGAAAAAATATAGTTTATCATAAATTTGTAGTTTTTTCGCTTGTCGATGATGAAGGTGAGGTTGTTACAAAATTCTCTCAATGCAATAACTGTGATGTTGTTCACAGAGTAATTGATTTTTGCAAATCAGAAATTTCTCATGGGGTTGAAGATTCAAACTCTGTTATTACTATTGATGATATAAGACCGCAGCTTGATGAAAAAATTATTAATGTGCTTGAAAGCAATAGTTGTGACTTAGCAACATGGGAAAATGTTCAAAATTCAATTTTAAATGAATATTGGGATGAACCAATAGTAATAGCAAAAGATAAAATAAAAGGTGAATCTCAGATAAAACTTATAATTTTAAAATCTGAAGAAAAATACTTGTTAGAAAATCATGTAAGGCAAGATGAAATTGTTGGAAAGTTTGGAGCTGGATAATGAAATACGGAAAAAGCAATCAAGAAAATCAAACAGAGCTTAATATAAAATGTAGAGAAATTGTTAATGAGATTTTAAAATTTGGCGTGTCAGAGGTTCAAAAGCTTAGAATTATTAAGCTTTTATCTCTTGAGCTAGAGGATAGAAATGCTATGCTAGAGATATCAAGCATAGTTAAGGAATATTTAAATAATGAAGTCTCAGAAAAAAATAAATTAATTGGGATTGACTAAGGAGATAGAAAATGTCTAAATTATTACTAGAGCAGTGGGAAGAAGTTAAAATTCTTATTGAAAGTCTTGAACTTGATGTTCATAAAAACTCAGCGGGCAATAAATCTGCCGGTGTAAGGGCAAGGAAAGGATTAAGATTACTTAAACAAAAATCAGCTGATCTTGTCAAAGCTTCTTTGGAAACAGATAAAAGTAGCTAATACGT
>TARA_R110001583_G_scaffold85368_2_pt1 | contig 21068 bp, 12 predicted proteins | sample TARA_R110001583 | Tara Oceans TARA_R110001583 (sample SAMEA4398432) | marine metagenome | biome: Polar Biome; feature: [MES] marine water layer (ENVO:01000295) within the mesopelagic zone...; material: water (ENVO:00002006), including particulate matter (ENVO:01000060) such as...... | reverse complement strand
TTGGCTTAATACGTTAATAACTAGGTGCCAAAAGCATTGCACTATCATAGGACCTAAAGGCATTTTAGATAAAACAGCCAAGTCTAGGATTTCTCATTTAAGAAAGACTTTATTAGTTCAGCAGCTTCGACTTTTCTTAAAAAAAGTGTGATAAGTTAAAGTAAATAACGCAAAAGGATTTGCCGTGAGTGTTGAAGTAGGGATAGCTGAATTAATCTGCAAAGATGTAAAAGATGGAAACATTCTGCGTTTGCAAGAATGGTCTCAAAAGCACCCAAATTTTATCGAAATGATGAATCAGCACTTAGGTTTTGATGCTCTCGGGTATAGCATTGAAAAAAATAAGTGGCGGTTACTTAGATTCCTATTGGATTTTAGACAAGCCCCAAGGTTCGGTGAGTCGATTGAGAAGGGCATGGATAGCGAGCATGATTTGTGCTCGAAGATCATTACTGCAAATCTCCACCGCAATCAATCTCGGATTAATGATGTTCTTGTCCAACTAACCGAGACGTGGAGGTGGAAATGAGATACTTCCTCCTGCTTTCCCTTGTGCTTTTTTCGCTCTACGGCAACGCGCAAGAACAAGCACTTGACTCCTGTGGTCACGTTGATGGCAATGTGGATCCGTATAGCTCGACGATATGTAAAGACGACCGTGCGTTTAACATTATGTACAGTCTTTTCCCTAATATATATCGAGAGGTTTCGGAGTTTTCGAAGCTTGATGAACTAAATGATGAAGAATTGCGAAAATTGGTTACCAAAAGTGGCTACAGCCGAGCTGACGGTGTTTTTGAACTTCTTTACGCTCTGTTTTTTGACGTGTCCAAGTGGTTGCTAATGATCTATGTTGGTTTGTATTTGTTAGACCTATTAAGTCGCATGCTAAAAGATGGAAGCATAACGCAGGGCGGCAGGCACAGTCCTCATACAATGGTCGCCGGCATTATGACCAGTACAGCATTGTTAATACCAGCCAAAGGCATGTTTTTTGGTCAAGTTATCGTTTTCGTATTATCTGTTGTCTCGTTGGGGTTAGCTAATACAGTCCATAGTACTTTCGTGTCAGCTCAGCAAGAACGGATCGAGGTTCAATGGGAAGATGCGTTGACCGCCGAAGCTGATGGCACGCGCATGCAAAACGCCGAAAACTTTGACACTTCTACATTCAAAGAAGACCGCCATAACTACATGGCGAGAAAGTTTTATCAAAGCTTGGTGATGACAGAGTTGTGCAGAAAGCAAAGTGCCGACTATCTGTTAAAAGAAGTAGCACAGATGATTCAACCTAGTGAGGTTGCTCAGTTTAGAAGTTGCATGTATGGCTCTGATGAAAATATAAAAATGTCTTCACAAAAAGTGAGTTGGGATAAAGAGGCTGGTGACACAACCATGCCATCATTTATGACGCTTTCAGTGGAAGAAGGCGCGGGTATCAACGATGATGGTACCAAAATACTATCTCACAATAATATTGCCTTTGAGTTGGTGCCAAGTACTAATCCATCTTGCTCAATACCTAAATATGAAAACCGTTACTTTCAATGCGGAAAAATGGAGTTTGTGAACCCCAACTGGGAACAAAGTCCTTTCACATCGGTCGTCGGAGGTGAGTTTCTTCAAAGTGTCCTTATGTCGGTTAACTCTACAATAAATTTATCGTCAAGCCCTGAAGATATAGCTTCTAAAGCTAGAAATGGGTGGTCTACCATCCTTCAAAAAATCAACGATGAAATGGGGACGTGGAGTGAGGAAGATTTATCGGCTTCGTTGTCAGCTAATGAAATGAGCGTCGAAGACTTTAATGGCTATATGAGGGATAAGAAAGAACTGGAGGAAAAAAGAGAAATTCTTTTCGCTAAAAATAGTAATGCACTTCGACAATTTGCCGCTTTTTATTATAGAAGTGTCATGAACAATCTCATGTTCGGGCAAGTATCTTCCTACCTTAACGATTCAAGCTCAATTAACGCCATTGATAACAGAAGCGACTTTGACTCAATCGTCCACCATATGAAAGTTGTTAGACCCATAGCAAAAATTGTGGAAGAGGCTAATTGCACAATTACAGCATTCAATCTTAGTGATTCATCAAAGGGTTTGGAGTACAGCAATGCGGCATCTGACACCACTCCAGAGGGTAACCTTAGCTTTAGGTGTGTCGATTGGGAAACCTCATCCGTGCTTGGTTTGCTCTCATTAGATGGACTTGATGAGGATGCAAAAAGACAAAAGATTATTGAGCATTACAACGCCCTTTCAATAAAGTATGAAGATGAGTTGCGAGAAGCCTATATTACCTTGGCAAATCAGAGAAAGGCTCTTGAGGCGGCTTTCATTGAAGACTCTAAAATGATCAGGCAAGAGAATATTTGGGTGGTTATGCGGCAAGAGGGGTTTTTGTCTATGGCCAACTATGCCTTTGTTATGAATGAGGAGTATCAAACAGTAAGAGAGCATATTCGGTACATAACAAATAATTTCAATGTATCTATGACGTCAGCAGAGCGTCAGATGCTGAGTATGAGTTTGTATTATGATCCCCAAAAAGAAGGGTTGGCTTACCCTTATTTTGATGAAGGGAGAAATGTCATGTCAAAGGTTGACGATCAGTTCAAGTCTATCGATCCACTAGTCAGTAGAGCAAGCTTTGTGCAATCTAAGATGGCTATTCATTTTGATAAAATGTATGACGATGGCATGATTAGTAGCATATTGAGATCTCTCGGAGATATCTGGAGTTTTTCTTCACAGTTTCAAAGTTTTGGTATGTCCCAAATGAAGTTGTATCAACCTGGTGCCAAAGAAGCATGTATGAACGATGTGTCAAAATGCCCCTTTCCGACAAAAGATCCATATATTCAATTAAACCAATTTGGGCACTCTGTTGTGAATGCATCAAATGCTTATTTAATGTCGGTTGCTTCAGGTAAAGTGTTTTCAATGCTTGTTCAAAGAAGTGGTTTGATAGCAAAATTCACAAGCCGGTTCACGGGCAATCGCGGCGAGATAAAGAGTTCGAACTCGATTCTTGAGAAAGTGCAATCAAAGGCGTATGGATTCGCTTCTGCGATTGTTGTTGGTCAAGTTATAGCGGAATTCGGCGGCAAGATAATTGATTCAACTTTGGTACTTGTGCTTATGATGTGGGTGTTGGGCGCGGCTCTTGCCTACTTACTGCCACTAATCCCATTTTTGTTTGTGTACTTTGGGTTTGTCGCATGGATTCTCATCGTTTTTATGACATCTTTCGCCGTGTTCATCTTCTCCATATACCTTGTTAGATTCAGTGAGAAAAGGAAGGATATTGTCCGCTCGGCTACTCATTATGCAGGACAAATTTTATTTCGGCTTCCGCTCCAATATGTATCTTTGATTTTTGCATGGTATTTCTTTTATGCTGTTAGCTACTTTATTGCAAATACAATTGGGCTAGTAAATATAGGGCTAGGGGATGGAAATGGTGGAGGTTTATTCGGCTTTTTATATGAGATATTTGCGTGGATAACCGTTGCTTTCGTTTTCTTCTTCGGTATTAAACTTTGTTTTGATGTGGTTGAGGATTTAACTGGCGAACTTATTAAAAAGTTGGGGATGGAACACAAAGACTCCAAGGATAAAGTTAACGATGTCATTAAAGCCGTATTGTTTGATCAAGCTCAAGAAGCTGCGCAGAATGTAGGACAAAAGGGTTCTAAAAGTAAGGTTTCTAAGGAAAGAAATCTTTATGAAGAAGCTAAGAAAAAGCTTAATGAGCAAGGAAGCTAAGGTTATGTTCAAGAAAATATTGCTAGGGTTAATGCTTGTTTTTTCTCTAAGTGCGCTTGGGCAAGAAGGGGACTTGCCGGACGATGAGAGATTGAACTCTCTCGAAGATGTTAACCTTTTTATGGATAACGTTGGAAATCGTTTTGTGTATGCATTCTTCGGAAGAGAAATGTTAATTTATTACCTAAGTGACCCTGAGCATAAGGTAGTGGCCGAAGAAGCCGATATAGCTGTGCTTAACCTTGCAGCATCACCGTTCAACCCCCAAATGTATCAGTTTTTTGTCTCATCAATGTTCACAATAATATATTACGTTTCGATGGGATATTTTCTTGTCAGACTTGTCGTTTTTACATTTGAGATGGGGTGGTTAACAAAACGAGAAGGCGTCTTGCCACTAAAGGATGGTGAATTCAGGCAATTCAGCGCTCGCTTCGTTTTGCTTAGCGGCTTAGTTGTTTACCCTATGGTTGGGGCGTTCACCGGCATTCAGGTCGCAGTATTTGATGTATATGGGACAAGCGCAGAATTTGCAAACCGCGCCACTACAGAAATTATAGACAGTCAAAGGCAGGCCGTCACGACAATTAAACTACCAAGAAGTGACGCTAAGCACGACTCGGGTCTTGCTCTAAACACTTTTTTTTCATGCTTAAGATTGAGCGATATCGATGATAGTTCGATGACTCTTTCAATGCAAAAAGATGAAAGCAAACAGACTCTGTGGGGGACTGTTGGGGCAAAAGAATGTCATTTGCAGGTGACCATTGGTTATGATGACCAAACGGACGAACTCATCAGCCAAATAAAAAGAACCTTCCCTGAGTTCAATGTGTCGGAAGATGCAGTCTTTAACGCCCAATTAACGGTATTTCCAGAGCTTCTTAATAAGCTTTTTGCCATGTCTAGTAAGTTCAGTGAGACGCTTGTTAAGGTTAGACAGCATACTACTGGAAGAGATCTTGGCGAAATGAATGCCTGGACAGAAGGTGGGCAACTTTCATTTCAGAATACATATTGGGAAGGGGCTTGTGAAAGTTTCTATAGCTGGGATTTTCCAAATGTAGGTATCACTAAAGCTGAGATGCAGGCGTACCACTTCATGTCCGGTAGATGTATGTCTTACGAGGTGAATAAAAAATTGTTATACCCAGATTCTTACGGGGATGTGGCGAAATTTTTATCAGATGAGATTTTGAATAACAGAGAGATTATGTTGTGTAATGACAGTTTGGCCACAATGGATCCTGTGATGGGGGTGTATAGTGGTATCGGCAAGCCGAGTGGGAATAATGAGGTGAGCGAGATTGGTTTGAGCGCTTGCATATTTAGGCAGTGCTCTGACGCATCATTAAAAAATGGTGGTCTATATGCCTGTGCCAATGCGGTAAGCCTATACAAGAGAGCTGTTACAGACCAAAGAGTAAAGGATATGGGAGCGTTTGTATTAGGTGCCTATATGTTCAGCCTTTACACACAACCATCACTTTCTGATATCTCGAAAAATATATTTAATGGATTCGCTTTAAAGTTTTCGACAGAAGATTTTGATAAGCCATCAACACTTGGATCAGATGAGGCTTTCTCTATAAGCGTCAACGTACCATCTCGAACTTCGAACAATCCAAATCAGAAAGACGTCCTATTGAATGATTTGATGATGTCTTTTTTATATGATGACATCAATAACTCCATGGGGGGGACGGGCGGGAGTAAGTTTTCAATAAAAGACATGCTCTATCTAGGTAGGCTTTCAACATGCGTAAGGAATCCACTTGAAGTGAGTAATGGCTATGTGTGCGGCAATGTTCCGCAAGAAGTCAATAAGTGGGGTATGAATCTAATATACTTTGCCGCCAACTTCAAAACTATGTTGGCGGTTGGTGATGCGTACAGAAGAATGAGTTTTTCATTAGCAAAAAATCTCGAAAGTGATTCTAATAGTGCTTCTATAGGTTCTCCAAAAGCAATTAAACCAGCTGAGATATTGAAAGCTGCTGCGGCAGGTGCGCTTGCTGTCATGGGGTTAAACTCCGAAAGCGCCTCCCCCTTAAGCATTTTGGGCGTAACTTATAATGTAGACGATGGTTTTGGACAATTACAACAAAGCCAGTCAACAGCAATGAATTTCTTGTCAAATCCTATTATTGGGTACTTGGTGTCATCCATGGATGATGATAACAACACTATAATTGGTATATTGGACACGGTGCTCGGACTAATATTCCTGATAGGCTTCTTTTTAGGGGTGATAATTCCTTTTATGCCAGTGATGTTGTTTATTACTGCATTGGGCGTTTCAGTATTCCTTTTATTTAAGTTTATGATGTTATCTCCGTTTAAGATCATCGACATTGTTTTTAGCATGGACGCTGAGTTTATGTCGCATGAATTTGAGCAGCTTTTTGCTGAATTATTAGCAATGGCACTTAAAATTCCTCTTACGATTGTCGGAGTGATCGTTGCGTGGCTTATGAGTAACGTTTTAGTCAGTAAGATAATGGTGAACTTGGATCTGGAGATATTGTTCAACCTTAACTCGGTCGCCTCAGCGTTGGGTACTTTCGATGCCCTTGTGATATTCTTAGTTACAAGCGTTGTGCTTTTTGCTGTTTTCTCAACTGTGATCAGCGTAATCGAATCTTTTTACGAATTTACTGTTAAGTGGGTTGTTGGTGATATGCCATCAAGTCCTTTCGACTCAGAGAAATCAGGGATGAACTGGGCTGAAACGAAGCAGTCATTTAAGCATATGATTTCCAAATGACACTTATAAAGCATGGATGCTATGAGAAAACTACTAGTCATATTTGTACTCTTGTTTTGCGCGACATCCGTTTACGCGGATGAAGAAGAGTCACTATTAAACCAAGAAATGTGTGACTCTCGCCTAAGAGAAGTTATTAATGGTGTTACCACAAACGATGCTTTAACGGAAGAATCTGCTAAACAGCTTATGGCTGCTTGTGCCAGCGGAGATCTAAGCAAAGACATATCCGTTCAAATAATGTTGATGCTGTTTGGTGAGCAGGTGATTTACGGGCTAGAGTTCACTAAGTTCGTGGTAAGCCTTTTGGAAAGCTACACTGGTGGCGCTAACGTTAACTACAACGAAAGTGAAGCCGAAAGATTAGCAAGTATGTTCCCTGCATTTCAGCAAGTCATACTTTATATGAATTGGATATTTGTTGGGATATTTGTCTTCTTCATTGTCCTGCGTATACATATGATTCTTTTTCGGTTAAAAGTCACTCAAGAAAAAGAAGAGTTTAAAAAAGGCATTTCTCAAGATATATCAAGCTGGGCTTTTAATGGTGCTTTGTTAACCCCTCTCACTGGTGTTTTATCTGGAATTCAGCTTATCCTCGTTACAGGTCTAATTTGCGCTGTAATGTTGACTAAAACTGTAGCCACACTTTTTTATGTAGGCAATGGCGGGTTTACGCTTCTTGAATCCGTACAGTCCGAAGTTGAACCAGCAATAGTGGATCATGCTACAAATAATATTTCTTATCACCTTTGTTCAATTCAAAGCAAAGACAAGTCGATCAAGGGAGTGATGTCATTAGTAGGTACTGAGTATTCCGCATTAGAGAGCGATCCCTATTTCCAGTGTTTAAATGGTACTGACGAGGTTGAGAAAAGAAGCGATTATATTCGCACTCCAGAGGACTATTTTTCTAGTGATGACTATCCAACACTAGCAACATTTGAGGCAAACTATGATGTAGGGTTAGAGAGGCGAATTCATGTTTGCTATGAGACAGTAGGACAAAACTCAGAATACAGAACATTGAGCGCCCCTGTGGATTGCGGGGATATAATTTTAAGAGCGCCTGTTGGTGATTCTGAAAACCCTGAGGATTCAAACGTACTAACGGCTTTAGAGAATATATTCCTCAGTGATTCATACCAAGACTCATTGCTAGCGCAAGCCTACTTAATGTATGAGTATGATTGTCGTCAAGACGGAAGCACAGATTCCACGAAGTGCTTTTCTCAGTCATCTGGGCACGATTCTTTAGTGTATGACATTAATGTAAATGTAGAGGCGGGGGAGAATGAATTCGTCGGCCTGCCATTTGGTATGGGTGATGTGACAAAAAAGGATTTAATAGCCCGTTTCGAGTTATTAACGGAAGATATTAAATTGCATATCGGAAATAACATACAAACCGTATCTTCAGCTTTTCTGAATGAGTTTACAAATGCTTCCGGCACCGACGTAACGCGACTTTTAGCATTAGATGAAGAAGTTGAAAAAATAAAGCATCAGATAGAGCGGGGGGTTTGGCTTTCATCTGTAGCATTCGTTTCTGACATTGGGCATTCTATCGATAAGGAGATTATTGAAAAGATCACCGAAGATTCTTACAGCGTAAGAAGTGGCTACGACTTCGATAATCTTTTTGGCAATCACCATATATATGCAAATTTATCATTGCTGCCTTATGCTGATATAGCCTCAGATGGCGAAACGTCAGGTGAGACAGTGAGGAGTAAAGTGACTTCGATAATTGTGCCCACGTTTGATGTATACAAGTCTTACAAGCAGTGCTGGGAAAATTCGATCTTTTGCGACCGAATTTCTATCAATCCATTTCGTCAAATTGTTGATTTAGGAGTGAAGTCTTTCAACTCGGCAGTGACGACAGGCGTTGTTGCTATTATTGTTCGAAACGTCGCTAAAGCGACTAGTAATTTTAACAGCACGCGATTTGGTAGGGGGTTGTCCAGCGCATCAGATGTTGCATCCAAAGCGAGCAAGATTCAGCTCATCAATATGTTTGTCACAGTCCAGTTTGTTTACATGCTCTTTGGGGCGATATTAGCGCTGTACATACCGCTTATTCCGGTTTACATACTACTATCGAAACTTGTGTCCTGGGCTAAAGATCTCGTTGGTGTAACAATAGGGCTTCAGTTAGATTTAGCAACTTCCCCAATCGGTGAGCATGAAAACAGAATGCTTTCCAATGAAGTGAGAAAAGCGTTTTCTTCACTATTTGTTTTAGGGGCACATTTTCTCTTTATTGGAATAGGTATCATGATGTGCTTCATCTTGTTTAGCTTCTATATGGCACTGGATGCGATTGTAGTGGGCATGGTGCTGGATATATTTGGTATTACCACTATATCGTCATTGTTGGAGTCTATAGTCGCTACGTTGCTTTCAGACACTCTCATTGTGTTTATTCTATACGTGCAAGCGAAATCAGCAGCATCGATGATTAAGAAGGTGCCTGATGCACTTGCTGAGCAGTTCGAAGTGCAAATAGATAGGGATGAAACTGTTATTCAGAAATTCGAGTCTATAGTGAAGGGGCAGGTTATTCCTGAGATTAAGCGTTACATGAGCTAAAGAAGTTAACTGGGTGGTTTCGCATCCGAATACTACGGCCAAGGTTAATCTTAATGACTTTGAGTAGCTTGAGCCTCTAATCTGGTAGCTAATACTATAATCAAGGTTAAGTGCTCTGTTCTAAGGTGCTTTGACCTTGATTATGATCTCAGATATTGTAAACAACGTTAATCGGCGACTATTTTCGAATACTTTAACCTTGATCGTGATCTTAAATATTGCAATCAAGGTCAAACCACGGCGTTTAGCACATCTTAACCTTGAACATGATCTCCAATACTGTAATCAAGGACAAACTACGGCGGTTTGCATATTTTTAACCTTGAGCATGATCTTCAATATTTTAATCAAGGTTTCATTACGATGCATTTAGGGATTTTAACCTTGATTGTGATCTCGACTAGTGTAAACAAGCTTAATATAGGCAGTTTTAACCTTGATTATGATCACAACTACTGTAATCAAGGTCAGGTGTCGTTAAATTCAACAATTTAACCTTGATTACGATCGCAACTACTGTAATCAAGGTCAGGTGTCGTTAAATTCAACAATTTAACCTTGATTACGATCACAACTACTGTAATCAAGGTCAGGTATCGCGGTTTTCAGGAATTCCAACCTTGATTGTGATCTAGACTACTATAATCAAGGTCAAGGTGTTACGTACTGCCACTTAGCCTTGATTTTAATATTTTATATTACAGCCTAAACATAATGATGCTTTTTTGACCTTGATTGTAATCGTCCGTATTACAATCAAGGTTTAATAGTAATTTCAAATACTATAATCAAGGTATAATTAGAGTGTTCTTTTTGCCCGTTAACCTTGATTTGGATCCTAATATTATAATCAAGGTTAAACGGAGGAGTACTTTAACCTTGATTGTGATCGACAATACTATAATCAAGGCTTGATTATGATCTTTATTGGGGGTTTAACCTTGATTGTGATCTCCTCTATTGTAATCAAGGTTTACTTGGAATATTGTTTTTCAATGGTTAGCTCAATATTTGTACATATGTGTATGTCACAGCAATCAACTCAACGGAGAATTGAGAGAAATGCCAGATGAAATAAATAAAGTCGATTCTATGGATATATTCACATCAGAGTACATGGAATATGCTTATGGCGATAAGCCGGTAGTTTCAAATGCATTCGATCAGGTTTTTGTTTTGGGTAATCGGATTCCAAAAGCAATATTGGGTTTGATGTCTAACGCTGACTATGCGGAGCAGACATTACTTTTGAATGAGCCTTTGATTACAGATTATATATCGAAACCTTTTTGGAAGAACAAGCGTTTATTAATAGAGGTTTTGGGAACAATATGTTTAACAATGGATCGGACGTTAATAGATACAATAATTGCACACGGCACTCTTATTAATAATGCCGACCGTTATACCTTACGTCAAATATGTGAGCACGAAGAATTGGGTATGCAAAGGATTGATTGGGGGGCATATAAAAGTCAGGCTAAAATCGACACTCGCCTATCTAACAATGGGATTTACTTTCATGTACCCATGGGTGTGATAGCTAAAGCGATGAACCGGCAGCTTCAGAAGTCTTTTCGTAAATCTGTTTTAGACAGGTTAAGGCGTCTTAGGAATATGGAGTTACGGATCACCCCAGAGGTAGATGGAGTGTTGCTAACCCAAAAGACCAACGAGATCCATTTGCTAGGCCATGATTATCATACTTTACTAGATACATCCAAGATGAAAAATGGCGTCTACGATCAAAATACATTCACCGATTTAGTGGTCAACGTTGATGAAACTTATCTTCGCTCCATACAGGACGACGGCAATATATCGAGAAAAAGGGTAAAGCATGCCTACCCTCATTTGGTGGGACCTAATTCGATAGAAGATTTTTACCGGTTACTTGACAGTCACAACCGCGCTTTTATCCACAATAAAAGTTTGACAGATCTGGTTGTTAATTACTTCGACTCAAAATTAGGGAGTTACGGAATAAATAGATCTTATAAGCTGAAGAAAATTTACGAACAAGTTGTTGAGGATCAACAAAAGCTATGGGTTCACTTTGGATTTAAACTGCATAGAGTTTCTGATGGCAATAAGCATTTCCAAACGAATGAGGATTATGTTTTTTATCACAAGAAAACCGCTGATGAACTTAGTGGAGGCAAGTTTTGAGTAAGATAATTAGTATTGATCCTAAGAATATAGACAAGTACCAAGACCAAGTAGGGGGGCATGTCCTCCACGGTTTGCCGAAAGGAAAATATGGGTTTCTGATATCGACCCCCGACACAGGTAAAAGTTATCTTTGTTTGAGTTTAGCTTATGAAGTAGCTTCAACAATGCGCCTCCTGGGGCTGGCGGCATCCAATGAGCCTAAAAAGGTGCTTTACTGGCCAGTTGAAGATGGTATTGCAATAACAATGGGGAGAATATCAAAACACCTGAAGGCTTTTAATCAGTATGATGTGGATTGTATCGTATCTAACTTGAGCCTTTACGAAAGTGAACAGCACTTATGCCATCCCAACACTGAATCGAATTATGCTAGTGAGCGTTTCTTAGATGATTTTTCTGAGCACGCGAAAGACTATGACTTAGTTATAATTGATACTGTTAGAGAAGCGACCGGCGCATGTCATGAAGTGAAAGATGACAAAGTTATCAAATTAGCATTGCAAAAGCTGGCAGGTCAGTCTGGTGCTGCAATACTATTAACTCATCATTTGACTAAAGAAGCTTCAAGGGGAAACGAACCCATTACTAGTGTAAGCGGGTCTGGCCTTTCAGAGACTTTAGCTAACAGTCGATATCAAATAGTTATACAACAATCAGAAAGCAAGAGGGGAGGTAGTAATTCGACATACTTACTTTCTCATGTTAAAAAAAATTACGTCCCCAGAGAACATTTGTTTGTAGATCAGGTGTTTAATTGGTCGGAAGATTCATTGCCTTATATTTTTAGCGATCACTCAGACAATTTTGCCAAGCGGGTTACTCCCAAATCTACCACTGACCATGTTGCTGTAGACTTGGACATGGAAGATGCTCCGGAGTTTGATTATCCTGAGGCTGACTCAATAGATATGAATACCGTCGAAGTGAGCGCAAAATCTAAAGAGCTGGCTGATCAGAAAAGAGCGGAGTCATCTATTATAAAGCCTGAAGATGTAGATGGATTAAGGGAATTTAAGAAGCTAAAGGAACAGAAGGCAAGATCAAAATCAAGGCTTAATCCTAATACAAGATCGTAATCAAGCCTTGATCTCGATCTCACAGATCATAATCAAGGCATACAAGATCGTAATCAAGGTATACGTGATCAGTATCAAGGTATATTCTCATCTTGAAGATCAAGAACAAGGTATATTTCTCGGACATAATCTTATAATAGATAAGATATAACTACTCACGCCTTCGCTGATGCTACGTTGTGCAATCACATAGCAAGCAGTCTCGCTATAAGCGAGTCTGCTTACTATCCGATTTTCATCCCCAGTTTAACATGTTTTCTTCGTGGTGATTTCATACGTGTTTCTTCACTATGATAATGAGTGTGTTATTAATTATGTGATAAAATATTAAGCATATGGATATGTTAAACAGTGAAGGAACACTATGCCTAAATATGTGGATATTACCCCGAAAACATTGAAAGCGTTTAAACGATTAGTTAGACGTAAAGTATCTTTGTCCAAGCGTGACAAATTCGTTTTTCAAAGTCTCGATGATGACTTGTTTAGACCCATTTTCAGAGAGGTCTTCAATGGTGATTTAGGACTTGCGAAAAGAGTTCTTTACAACATGGTTACCCGAGAAGACAAAAACGTTCCAATTTCAGAGTTAAGCAAAATACCGACGTTGAGAAAAGCAACCGTTATGGTTGAAGATGCGGTTAATAGCGGCGTCCCTATGCTTTTAATTTCAGATTCTGATAATGATGGCTCTCTATCTCAGGGTATTGGTTATGAGTTCCAACGTTTCACTGAATCAAACATTGAAGTTGAGCCAGCTGAGTATGTTGCTAATGTGCACGGTTTTTCACTTGAGCAGATTGCTAGATGGGCAGATAGGCAAGGTTTATCTAAAAACGATGAGTTTGTTATTATTACTGCTGATCTTGGTACCAATCAAATTGCTGAGCAGACAGCCTTTGTTGCAACTTATCCAAATGCATCATTGATTATCACAGATCACCACCAGCCTCTGCTTGATAAAACCGTCGAAGAAGATTTAGACAATAGTGTTTTGGTTAACCCCTACACAGTGAGTGAGCTTTCAGAAAGAAACGGTTCAGTTGCTGCTGGCGGTTATATGTTGCACCTGCTACTCAGAAACGTATCTAACAGTATTGCTAAGCGTAGGGTGTCCGTTGCTGAAACTGAAGATGTACAAAAGGCCATCAAGCACCAATATAGACTGTTTTCAGAAACCATCGAGCTTATGGGTGAAGCATCGAACATGCTTGATTACGTCCAGAGTGATGTGAGAATAAAGCCTTTAAAAGTAGGTGACACTGAACGGGCTAGTGATTTAGGTAGAACGATGAGAACTGGGGTGCTAAGTCAATGGTTGACGCAAAAGCAGACGTCAGCTATCCATGATTTAAAAACCGCATCCGGTGTGAATGTATCTAATGATGTTCAGGAGATACAAAAGCGCGTTTACGCCCAAAACTTTATGGCTAAAGCGCTATTGGATGTAATCCCTATGGTTATAGAAGGTAAGCCGGCAAAAGAAATTGAGGCTGAGTTGATAAAGTTACTGGCTAACCCAGAAGGGTATTACGATTCAGTCGATTATATAACTAAAATTAAAGGTAGATTCGCGCAGTTAACTTATGAGCAATCAATGGAAGCTGGGGCTAAGGGTGTTTGGTTGCAGTGTGCCCAAGGGATGTTTGACCAAATCAACCAGATTGGTAAGGACATTTCCAATATTATTCGCAAGCATGATCTGTTGAATGTAGTCGTCGGCGAGGAAAGCGTGGTAACAATGGCCATTAGCCCTGCGATTGAGACTGTATTTTCAACTAAGCAGTTATCAAAAGCTTATTATGGTGCAGAGAAACAACTGAACATGACCGTTTCCTTTGCTAATAAAACGGCAATGAATCTTCGGTTCAAGTCTAAGTCGCCCATAATGAATGTTTTAAGAGATGTTCAAGAAAGCTTCCCAGAAGGTAGCTTTAATGTGAAAGGCCATCCATTCACCGGTGAAATCGAAGTAAAATTAAAATCAGGAGCTATTTTCGATCACAAGAATCAGGTTCGGTTGTTCTCCGCTTTGGATAAGGGCGCTATAGCTGAAAGAGATTTGCAGAAATCGGTAAATCTTGTTGAGGTGGATTTTTTCAATATAGATGCTGTTATGAAAGTGAACACTGCTATGAAGGGTGTTGTGTTCGCTGGAGAGGAATTTCAAATTCAGCCTTTGATTAAGCTAGATAAAGATATGACGCTGAGTATGGATTATGATCTCAATAGGCAGGATGCAGGAGAGATTGTTAGCCAAGAACCTTGGAATTACACCAGCGTGTCACTGGATTTCGATAACAAGAAGACTATCAGTTTGCCGAACACGGCAATAAAGAGCGTAATGGAATCTAATTTTGAGAATAGAATCCGCTTGGTTCAAACCTCCCCTAATAGTTTTATGGGAGTAGATATAGTCACGCCATCGAGAATGTTGAGAGACAGAGTGGCCATTATTAAAACAGAGAAAAACAAGGAGCAAGAAAAGCTTGTTCAGTACTACAAAGACAATTTTGGTGAGGGAATTGTAAAACAAGTTAGCCGGCAGGATATGATCGATGCGATTACGTTTGTGTCAAACCCAAAAACTCCTTTTGAGCAGCACGAAGCGTTGGTACTTGACGCTCTTGAAAGAACAGGCAAAGAGGCGTACATCATCCTTGATATTGAAGCTAATGATGGCGGTAATGCTCCGAAATGCTTCAACTTGGGTTTAATGGCCTATACGCGGAAAAAGGATAGCGGGATGTTGGTTGACGATGCTCAATATTTATCTATGCAGGTAAGTGGAGACCCAATATCTAACTTCCGAAAAGTTGCTGATGGATATATGATCAATGAGCAAATCGATGCAAAACTGGTTACCACTATTATTGATGAGGACGACATTGCTCTACCGATAAAAATTGAGCGATTGTGTAACATGAGTAAGCCGATGGTAAGGGAGATTGGAAAAAAATCAGCTGAAGTAGAGAGATTGCTGATTGAGTTTTTATCTCAGTATGATGGTTACATAACCCAAGCACACAACCTGCTTGGTTACGATATTGACGGGATAAGAGCAAACTTCCCTGAGCTTTATGAAGACATGCTCAAGAATACATTCTTTGATAGTAAACCAATAGCTAGAGATACACGTTTAGTTTATCCGAACATTGAAGTTGCCTCGGTTCCTAGTGGTCGAACAAAAGTATTATTCGTAACGACACCTGGGGCGGACTACACAGTTATAAACAAGCTAAAGGATACATCGCCTGATAATACCAATTTTACTTACCCTAGCTTTAAAGGTGACAAGATCCTAGATGTAAGAGGGGATGATGTTTACCTAACTGATAGTGCGACGCAGGTTGTCACGAAGGTTAAGTTTAATCGGGATCAGTTGCTGCATCACTTAATTAGATCATCTGGTCAGGTGCCGACTGGTGATACTAAACATTCTGTTGAATTTATGATTAAAATGTCCAGCATAAAAGATATGTTGGATACACTGTCTGACTCTGAAAGGGTAGAGTTGAAGTTCGACAGTTTAGGTTTTAACGGTAGCGATACCCCTGAGATGATTGACCTGTGGGAACATTTTCAGAAGAATTATGATTTTTCGTCATCTCTTTCGGAAAATCTAGCGAAATTATCTAAGTGCGATCAATATAGTCAGGCCGACTTGTTCCGCTCCGTTGGCGAGTTGGACGCAGAAGAGCAGCCTGAGACACTTCAAATTGCAAAGCAGCTTGGTATACTAAGTGCCTTTGATAAAGCGCCCACTAAAACCGAGCTAAAGAAGCTTGATGAGGGGCAGAAGAATATAACTCCTTACGACATTCTTAAGTCGAATGCCCTCGCGTTTCTTTCTGAGAATCAAGATGCTGTTAACCAATATGCGCAAGCTTGGATCCATCGCTTAGTGTTAGATCACGAAGAGACAACTGCGAAGAACTTGGAACCTGGCCATATCGATGGGATCGCCCGAGATTATGGGCTTGACCCGAAGGTTGTTGAAGGAGTTTATAGTAACACTTACGGCTACAAACAACTTAGAGGAAATATTGATAGCTATACTTTCCACGAAAGACACAACAATATTGACTTGTCTGGTGATACATATCAAGAGGGCGTGGTCTACAGCCATAAGCTTAGCGAAAAAACGTCAAACCCTTATTTGTCAGAGACTGTTCCTGAGTTGGCAAAGGAGCTAAATCACAAAGGAATGATACGAAGCACTTGGATTGTTCAATCACGAGAGCTTCTTCGTCAAACCTTCGACAGAGTTCGAGTCAACAGTTATTCTCAAAGACAATTAGTTTCTTTTGACTTGGAATCCAGAGGAAGAGAGAGCTTCGTTCGAACAGAAAGCAGGGCTATGCTTAAGTTGAAAAACTTACCCAACGGCGCATACCTTAAGCTTAACGATGTTGCTGTAAATGAGTGGATGAGGTTTTCTCAAGATGACCGATTGGAGATTGAGAAGCATGTCAGCAATATAGTTGACGCAGCAATGCTTGATAACGGCCTGAGCAATATTAAGGATGAAGATGCTAAAGCCATCATGGCCAAGTTAGTTCATTCTGATTCAGTTAAAGAGTCTATAGCATTTGTTAAGCGCGAGGTTGGTGCTCTGGATATGAGCAAATCAGAGCCTGCATTTAAAGATGCTTCAGATAAAATAATTGAAAGCTTGCTTGAAAACACTCCTTATAAGCTATCTATAAACAAATGGATGAATCATCAGGAAATAGATTTATTGGTTTCTATGGTTGATGATGCAGTAACTTTACTAAATGACAGCTTCAAAGTATCGGCTTCAAGTGAAATGGTGACCGACATTAAAGATGTGCTTGAAAATGCTGGTCTTCAGTACGACGTTTTCGAGCATTTAAGAAGCCATGGTGAGTTGGAGCCAGCATTTGCTGAAAAGTACGCAGACGTTGTAGTAGGACCTATGAAGGCTCAAGTAACACGGGAGAAAAATGGGTTAAAGAACAAGAGTTCGCTTTTGCTGGAGGATTTTCCTGAATTATCAAGCAGCCTAACAAACAGCAAAGAGAACCCTTTGGGTGAATTGCTTAAAACAAGGGATCTTGGCGGCTCAGTCGAAAAGATGGAGTTCATAAGAGATTTCGCTAGGCAGAATATGCCTGAGGATTACCAACTTAAAATGCAGGAGCCTGCATTAAAGAGAAATATGTAAGCAATGCCCTCGTAAGAGGGCTTTTTTTATCGATTAGTCCAGTATTTTTAGTCGATGGGGGTTCACCGAGTCCCAAAGTGGAACAAAATTGATTTTGTTCCACTTTTGTTTTCTTTTAGGGTAAAAGAGCCTAGAGGGTCAATAACAATTTTCTTGCAGTCAGAGAAGAATATTAAGTTAAAGACGCCACAGACGAAAGACTGATAAAGATAGCTTAGATTCTGCATCTGAGCTAACGATTCATCAAAGCCCCCATTGGTAGCAACGTACTGCCGCATGAAGTTTAAGCTGTCGATGTATGGCTCAGGCCTTGATGTGACGTTCAGTAGTCTCTCAAGAGCTTCTGGTGAGTTATCCATTAACTCAGCAAGCATTACATTAATCGACGTTTTTTGCTGGTTCATGGATGCGGGCAGGAATGGGTCATCAGTTCTGCACTTCCATAGTTCTAAAAAGTCAAAATAGGTTTCGCCATTTTTTTCGTTCAAGCTACGCTTATGCTCAAATAAAGCGCAAAGTAATTTCGCGAAACCATCAAAGACTTTGAAGTACTTAGCTTGCTTCTCGCCTTTGTGGTGCTGACTTAAGAATGCTGTGAACTCATCCAAATTGTATGTACTTTCCATATTTTTATTTCTCCTCGAAAACTGAAATCAGTGAATTTATTTTAACGAACCCCATCTGACGACTGTCAAGGCCGTCAACGCGATTGTCTGACATTAATAAAACATGCCCCTCCGGCACAGTGATTGTGACATCATCACCTTCCACATCAGCTCTTAGGGCATTTGGGTCGAAGGGGATGATAGCCCCGTCAATCAAAGCTAATTGTTTATTGTTCATTTGGGACTTGGGCGTTGACAATGAGTAAATTGAATGCGAATTAGATCCTATTGTTTCATTTAGGTAAGACGCCCCAACCGAGATGCTTGGATCTTTTGAGTCAACCACATCGAACGTCCGCTTAGACATGTCCACTTGATACAAAACAGGTTCGCCGTTGTGTGAGATGAGTAGGCCTGAGTTAACAGAGTAAATGATTACATCACCTGGAATGCCAATGACACGCTTGGCAAAATTGCCTTTAACTCCTTTTTTATCTCGCAATGTTTGAGCTTCATTAGAATTAAAGCCCGCAGCATCAAAGAGTACAACTCGAAATCTTTCAGGCGTGCTAAAAACACGCGTTGTAACATGGATTTCATCTTGTGAGTAGTTAGGTAGCATTGATGTACCAGTGATAACAGCGACTGGATGTTTGTAGTAAGAAATAATGGAAAAACATAGCGCTGTAATTAAGGCAGACAGGAGCACCACCCCTGCTAATTTAGGGAGTGTGGTTTTTCTAGGAGTTTCAACGCTTTCAGAAACGTTGAATGCATTCCATATTTTGTTGTTTAAAGACATATACCCACTCATTTAAAGTAAGCATATTACACTTCACCTCAGTATCGTTCCATACTTTGAGAGGTTATCTATTACACGCATTATTAATATAGCATATAAAAAAATGAAAGTAAAATTGTTATTCGACTAGATGTGCAGGTGCATCATCGAATTCTGCCTTGATTGACTTATACAGCGCCGCCTCATCAAGCCTTTCTATCTTATAATAACAAACCCCATGCTTGTCGAGAGTGGTGTAAAGTGCATCTTTCTTTAAATAGCAAAACTTAATCAATAGCTGAGCAAATATGGTACAGAATAGTTTTCCATGGCTAGAGAATATCAATGTAAAAAGATCGTTATCGTATTTTGTTTTATCATTATAAAATGGCACATTAAGCCCCAACATAAAACATATGTAATGTGAGAGTTCATGGAGAACTGTATCTTTATTCATTGCCCATGTTTCGGGTAGGTGTAAAGATAGTTTGTTGATAGTGATTGCTTCGGGCATTTCCATGTTAATGGGCTGCAATAACGGGTTGGCGCTAACATTGTCATCGAGAGGTAAAACCTTCTGTTCTGCGCTGTCTTCATAATCATCATCTGGTGTGTGGTCGTCGCCATCGGACATAGCTAGTTTAAAGAAGGCTGCATCCCCATCAGGCATAAAGTAAATGCTAATCCAAGGGAGTTTAATATAAGACAAAACATCACGCACAAGCCTTACAACCTGAACTCTACTCATGCTAGATATAGGTTCGAAATTATCTTGCTGGAAGCCGTATATATTATCCACTTGAATGTCATCTAGCTGGTATCTAGCGAGAAGTTTTTGATCGTAAGCTGTTTTTTCAAGCATCCCAAAAAGTTGGGAGTGCATTGTGCCATTCATAGCAAATGTGGTTTCTTTTATTGATACGTTTCGCTTAGGTTTTATTGAATTACGATAAAATGGGTTATCAACTGTGATCGTATCGAAGCAACCTGGGGCGGGGGACATTACCCAAAATACTCTTTCGGCGTGCTCTATTTCCTCGGAGGTGTGCATTAAGATAGTGTATAGGATGCGCTTTGAGTTTGTGACTTTCCCCAGCCTAGCATCAAAGTCTGTCATTGCGTCCAGTTGAGATTCATAAGATTTAGTCGATAGCTTTGTCAATGGGCACGCTTCCGTACCTTCAGATTGATGCACGAAAAGTTCTTTTTCAAATCCTGCTTTATAATAAACAAATGTCGCTTGCATAGTGATAATTTCCTCTTGATTGGTTATACTATCTCAATAAATGATTTTGGAAACGCCAAGGAGGCGAGATGAGTTTGTTCAAAGGTTTGGGTGGTAAGTTCTACAAGGTCAAAGGCGAGAAGCGCGTTGGTTATCAGAATGAAAAACATGATGAAGAGGTTCGAGTAAGAAAATTAAAGGCTGCTGAACATTCAAAAAAACAAGCACAGGGTGTTGCTAACATCATACCGGTCGAAGTTTTTAATATGCTCTCAGGACACCATGATTACAGGAATGTTAGGTGGGGGTCTCGCCGCGTCGCCCGCGTTTTAAACTATTGCATGGCCATTTTAGATAATGAGCGGTACCGAGAGGGTGGTGGTATTGATGAGGATAGTTACGAGTGGGCTGTTCAAATAGTTACATGGGTGTCTTTTTTGCACCTGTTGCCTGTAAAGTATCAGTTGAAGACGGATGACGTATGTGCTTTTGTTAGCCCAATAATTCTTGAAGCGATCTCCATGGCCGAAAGTATTAAAGGTGCGTACTTTGATGACATGGAAAAGAATTTAATCATCGATTGCGCGATAAGCAGTCATGAGTTGCCGGCAGAGAGACATATTATTCTTGATGTATTCCATGATGCGTGTGTGCTTGATAATCAAATGTACGACGATGTGCTGCACAAAGAGTTACTGCGTACTGAAATGGCGAAAGCTGAGCCTTATCAGGCATGGGCGAAGAAAGTTAGTATGAAGAATTTACAGCCGTCTTGGGTGCTTTATTTGCAAGGCATATGGGGAGTTGATTCTCTTTCAAATATATCAAAAGAGGAAGAGAAGCTTTATCAAGAGGATGTCGAAGGCGACACAATAATGTGATTTTTGT
>TARA_R110001583_G_scaffold67490_8_pt1 | contig 21229 bp, 27 predicted proteins | sample TARA_R110001583 | Tara Oceans TARA_R110001583 (sample SAMEA4398432) | marine metagenome | biome: Polar Biome; feature: [MES] marine water layer (ENVO:01000295) within the mesopelagic zone...; material: water (ENVO:00002006), including particulate matter (ENVO:01000060) such as...... | reverse complement strand
ACTTAATTTTATTTCGCTTCCATTATCCAGAACTGAGGTTAAATAGGATAAAAATTGGACTTTAATTATATCTAAAGAAAATTAACATTCTGACTTAATCCGCTAACTCAGCATAAAGTAGTGTTGTTCCATTTGGGAATATCACTATTGAAATAATGTCATTTCTGTTCACATCTCATTTACATTAAACTGCCATCTTACATTCATAATTATCCCCTTTAGAAAAGAGTAAAACATGACACGATTATTACCTATTTTAATGTTGATGGTGGTTTTAAGCCCACTCGCAATCGACATATACCTGCCTTCTATGCCTGAAATGGCAACTGAGTTTAGTGTCTCTGATGCGCAAATTCAGTCTACCTTGGTGATTTTTATGTTAGCCATGGGGATTGGTCAGATATTGATTGGTCCATTAGCGGATCGTTTGGGGCGTAAACCTATCGCGCTATTTGGTATCTGTTTATATATTGCGAGTAGTCTCTTTGCTGTTTATGTGACGGAGTTTCATTTTTTACAATTAGCGCGTGCTTTACAAGGCGTTGCGGCTTGTGCAACCTCTATTGTGGTATTTAGTGCGGTTCGTGATAGTTTTTCTAATCAGCAAAGTGCGCATTATTATAGTTATTTAAACGGTGTTATTTGTGTTATTCCTGCTTTAGCGCCAAGTCTTGGGGGGATGCTAGCTTTACAATTTGGTTGGCGCTCTACCTTTTTGTTTATGATGGCTTATGCGGTGCTTGTACTGGTGGTAGTGGCCTTTAAATTACCTGAAACACGCCCTAAAAATACAGTGATGAGTGGTGCTTTGTATCGTTGGTCGCGTTATCAACCTATTTTGTCTAACAGCCATTTTGTGTTTTATGCCACTGCTTGCATGATCGCGATGGCCGCTATTTTAACTTATGTTTCTTATGCGCCAAGTTGGGTGATCAAACACCTTGGTCTGTCAGAAATGACTTTTAGTTATCTTTTTGGTATTAATGCCATCATTAATATTGGCGCGTGTTTTATTGCTCCTTTGGTGATTAAAAAACTCGGTAATCGTCCAACGGTGTTAGTGGCATTATGGTTAATGATAAGTTCTGCCATAGTACAGTTCGTCGCCCAGCAATTAGCTGTTAATAGTCCTCTCGTTGCCGGCATTTATTTTATGTTACCGATGTTATTGTTATGTATTGGTTTTGCATTATTACTTGGGCCTGCAACCAGCATGGCGTTAAGTGGGTTCGGTGAGCGAGCAGGAACGGCTGCTGCTATTTTAGGTTGCATGCAAATGAGTGGTGCTGCTATATTAACGGGTGCTTTACAACAAACAGGGTTAACCGCTCCCTACGCAGGTATCGTTATGATCGGCGGTGGTGCGGTCATTTTATTGTTGATTATGTCCTCATCTCGTTTCAATCATTGGCATCATGAGCAACATTTATCTGTACAATAAAGTGGTGTATTTAAAAGCCAATTCTTTTATAAACATGTTTTTTAATAAACTGAAAAAAACAACTGGGAGAAAATAATTTAGTGGATATCGGTTTAGGTTGCTCAAAATTCAAAATCGCGGTGTATTTGGCTAATACACCCAATATGCCTGAATACAATCAGCTGAATGGTGTTCAAACACTTAATAATGACGATATTACAACTATTGGGCTTATGTGTGGTAATGGTTGGCGAAAAGTGTTTAATGTTTATAGTAAATTATTATATGCCTTGGACCCTGCTTGTTTTACATATCACCAATTCGCACCGACTTGGCAGAGATATCGTGACCAATTCTTATTACAACAGGATAGTCGTACAGCACTGTTATTTAGCCCGCCAATATTAAATAAATCTAGTGATTGCATTCATATCATCAGTGGTAAAACTTATGCAAAAGAATTGATTAATCGCGGTAAGATATCGACTTCGCTAATTTGGTTAGATGAAGACTTTGCGATTGATGTTATTAATAGAGTGATTGTTTGTCCTTATTTTGATTATCGACAGTTATCGAATATAAAAATTGAACGTTTAGCATTATTAATTAAAGAATTGAATTAATAGATTGAATTAATAGATTGAATTAATAGATTGAATTAAGGATATCTAATTTTCTGATTTTAAATGTTTTTTTTATTATGAATATATTATTTTAAATTTTCATTTAATTAAAAATAATATTAGATTTAATTTATTGTTTAAGTTATTATGTCTTCGCTCTGAAATTTAGAGTTATTAATGAAAAATAAAGTACAAGTTCTTATCTTAGTCGCTCCCACGCAAGTATCGTAGTTGTCCCTAGTATATCCCTTAGCTTCATCGTTACATTCAATAATTCAGTTCTTTGCATATCATAAATTTAATTACTATTATTTAAATAATTATCATTATATAAGGATTTGCCTATGGCTCGTACAACGGGTAGAAAACGCTTTTGGTTCCAACAACAACGTGAAATAACTGAAACATTAGAAAGCAAAGATATTAATAAAAATGCACAGCAATTAACTCAATAAGCACTCACTTAGTAACATTAACTTACACTTAGTAACATTAACTTAGTAAAATTTATTCAGTAACATTAATGAACTAGCACAAAAAAATATAACCGGCCACGTTATTTCTGAGGAGCCTCTATCCTCTTAAAGTAACTGAGCATGGTTTATTACCCCCCCCTGATTATCATTAATTCACCCAATTGTATTTTAATCTCTAAAATTCACGCCGTGCTTATTTCTTTATTTAACTATTTTAAGCCATTCACACTTTATATTGTCGATGTCCAAAGTGCATTTGTTACAAAATGTAGTCTTTTGTATCATTTTATAAAAGCAGGATGTTGATCATAGTTCTCATTTAAAATGAATAAATTTCGCCGAAATGCATTCTAAAAAATAAATTCAAGCTATGTTTATAACTTAATTAGTTATCACTAATTAACTGCATGATTCATTAATGTTTTTATTTACAAGTGGATATTTATCTCTGTTATGTAAAAAGAACCATAGAACGGAGAAAGGAATAAAATATATGAAATTGAATAAATACATAGGCCACATACTCGTATTTATCTGCCTTGTTAGTAGTTTTTCAGCGCAAAGTAGCGACGTTGTGATTAATAAAGTAGTTGGTCGAAATAGTCTTGTTGAAGAAATTTTAACATTGATACTCAGTAAAGCAGACCCTGCCGCCAAATTAAAACAAATATCAGAGGAGTTACCTGAAGCTCGTCTTCTTGAACAAGTACGATTAAAGAAAATGGATTTATTATGGTCTGGCGCCTCACCTAATTTAGATGAGCAATTACTTGCCGTTCGTATTCCTCTCTTCAAAGGTTTATTAGGGCATCGCATTTTTATTATTAAAGATGGGCATCAAACTCGTTTTGATAATATTAAAAATTTACAACAGCTAAAGCAATTTAATGCAGGGCAAGGAACACGATGGGGAGATACCAAAGTATTAAAAGATGCAGGCCTTCCTGTTATTACCACACTAAAATACCCTAATCTTTTTTATATGCTCGAGGGGGAGCGTTTTGATTATTATCCTCGTGCCATTCATGAACCCTGGGATGAAGTCGCATCCCGACCTGAGCTGAAATTGGTAGTAGAAAAAAATATTTTGCTAATTTATCCCTTTGCTATGTATTTATATGTAAATAAAGACAATCAAGCCTTACACCAAAAATTAGTCAATGGATTTGAAATAGCGATTGCAGATGGGAGCTTTGATAAATTATTTTTTAATAATCAGATGATTAAAGATGCTTTGCAGAAAACTAATTTAAAAAATAGAACGGTTATTAGAATTGATAACCCTAATATGCATCCTGATACGCCTATCGATCGCCCAGAATTCTGGCTAGATGTAACCAACTTGTAAAAAGAGGAAGATATGAATTCAATTACAAAAAAATCGATGCTACTACTGAGTAGTGTCTCAATACTGGTCATGATCGTTGTTTTTTCGGCGAGCTATTTTTTAGCCAAAGACTATTTTGATAATGTGCTGACTGAAGAAATTCAAGACTCTCAAACAATGTTAGAAATTGTACTTAAGGAGCCTATTTATAATTATGATAAAGAACTCATTGGAGATATTTTAGGTGCCTTTATACTTAACCCTTCGATTCATAAAATTTCAGCTTATGATCATCGCCAACAACTTTTATCTGAAAAAGTAGTTGAACAATCAAAACTCGATAATGAATCTGCGATTAAAAAAGAGGTGAACATTAATTGGAGCGGAAATGAAAATATCGGTAAGCTGGTTATTACATATCGAGCAGACAGCAATGATGCGTTATTAGTGGCTGTGAAAAGTGTCTTTTTTGCTATCGGGCTTATTCTTATTATCGTATTGCAGTTGACTAATTGGTTTGCTCTGTCCGTACTTGTTGTAAAACCATTACGTACTGTCGGAGATGCATTATCTGTTATTGCATCGGGTGGGGGCGATCTCACCAGTCGCTTAACGATTAAAAGTAACGATGAAATTGGTAAGTTAGCTGAAAATTTCAATCTCTTTATTACTCAATTGCATTCTATTGTCAGTGGCATTGTTGACGTTGCTAATGAAGTTAATGATACATCGATTAGTATCATCAATTCTGCGTCTAAAAACGTTCAAGCAACGCAATTACAATTACAGGAAACTGAGCAAGCATCCACAGCACTTCATGAAATGTCTTTAACAACAAACGAGATTGCAGAAAATGCAAATCATACCGCTGAAAGCACAGAAAGCTGTCGTCAACTTGCTCAAAAAGGCAGTGATGTTGTTCGAGAAACTGCGACACAGATAAATCGATTAGGTAGCGATATGATGATTACGGCTGAAAAAATCAGCGATCTACGAGTGAAAAGCGAATCTATCGGTTCGGTATTAGATGTTATTAAAAGCATCGCTGAGCAAACTAATTTATTAGCATTAAATGCAGCCATAGAAGCCGCCAGAGCAGGCGAACAGGGACGAGGATTTGCAGTTGTTGCTGATGAGGTACGTAGTTTGGCTCAAAGAACGTCGCAATCGACCTCTGAAATTGAAAAAATTATAGACGGATTACAAAAAGCGTCAACCGAAGTTAATGATTCGATGGGGGAGAGTCAATTAGCATTGCAAAAAACAGTTGAAGAGTCTTCTAATGCAAGTACTGCTCTCGCTGATATACAGACAACTATTGATGAAATAAGTGGCATGAATGCTCAAATTGCGTCGGCTTCTGTAGAGCAGAATTCTGTTGCTGCTGATGTCAGTCGTAATGTTACACAGATTTTCAATATTACCAATGAAGTGACTGAGAACGCTCAAGGCGCTCGTGGTGCGAGTGCTCGATTAGGTGAACTTGGAAAAGGTTTAATCTCTAACCTTTCTAAATTTAAAATATGATTGCTATATAAGATCTAAAATATTTAATATCTTCAATAATGCCAAAATCCTGATATCGAAAGTTATCAGGATTTTTTTGTTGAGGGGGCACCAACGCTCCTGCATTTCTAGGAAAAAGGTTTCAATCAAATTATTATTCTTCTATCTTTTTATTGTCGAAAATTCTGATCATTTTATTAACAGAATGATATAATTAATTATTATGAAATATGGAACAGTTATTCAAACTAATTTTTGTTTTAAATTTTGTAACCTAATTGCCTATGGTGATAAAGCAGTGCAGCTATCGTGACTAAAGACGTTACTGATTAAGTGTTAAAAGTCATCACGATGCTGATATCAAAGGAACTAAAAGTAATCAGTGTTATTGGTTAAAATCATCCCTATCTACGTTGTGAGTCTTGAAATGTGAATAACACATTTCTGCAACTTACGCATTATTAGCGCTAATTTTGCCTGTATATAACTTATCACTTGGATAATTCCATTGATATTATTTAAAAATAAAATAAGAAGTTGTGAGTGAAAACTAAATGCTCGCACGTAATCACACAGGGAAGAAGAATGAATAATGCACAAAGAGATATTGTTTTACGGTTTTTAGCTGAGCCATTAGATGTTAATTTTGGCGGTAAAGTCCATGGTGGCGCCGTTATGAAGTGGATCGATTTAGCTGCTTATGCTTGTGCTGCAGGGTGGAGCGGTCGTTATTGTGTGACTGCTTATGCTGGTGGTATACGCTTCGTTTCACCGATACATGTGGGAAGTTTGGTGGAAGTTGATGCGAAGGTTATTTATACCGGAAAGTCTTCGATGCATATCGCTCTTGAAGTCTCAGCCTGTGACCCTAAATCATTAAATAGACGTTTAACGACTCATTGTATCGTTGTCATGGTAGCTGTTGATGAACATGGTCAGGCCGTTCGTATTCCTGAATGGATTCCAGAAACTGAAAAAGATATACAAGAAAATGAAACTGCTCGAAAACTGATGGATATTCGTAAAAAAATTGGTGAAGAAATGCAAATTTTTGTCACTGATTAATTTCTAGCTAAATAAGGGGCTGTTGATATTTGTCTATTATTTTGGAAACAGAATTTAAACGGTAAAGATCAACAGGCCCTAGTATAAACCTTCTCATTATCAGTGTTACTTATCAGCTGTTTATCTGTTTTACGCGACCTACTGCACCATCCTCTAAACGTACTTTTATGCCATGTGGATGAGAAGGTGATTTAGTTAAAATATCTTTGACTGTCCCTTCTGTTAATGTGCCACTTCTTTGGTCTTGTTTTAAAACAATCGATACTAATAAACCTTTTTTGATATCTGTTCTATTTATTGCTGTCATTTTTATATTCCTATTATTTTTTTAGAATTTAACCCTAAATTTCTCATAGATGTTAATGTCATTGATTAAAAGAAATATTTTAGCATTAAAGCGTTGTCTATTTGTAAGCCAAAATGATCTCATCTTCTATGAGATTCGTATTAAGTATTCAAAGGTTACTATGGTTTGCAACTCTTCATATTTTTTTTGCTATGGCTTTGCTACGACTATGACGAATTATTTTCAATTATATAAGTAGGTGGTGTATGGATATCAATAAAGTAAAAAAACGCAATATGTTAGAGGTGTTTAATGTTATCACCACGAAAGGGGCAAAAAAAGACGGTGCTTATGAATTACTGGGTATTCGCGCATCGCAAGATTTTGACGGTTATACCTGTTGGTTAACTTACAAAGATTTAACCGTTACATTATTATTCCATGGTAAATATGACCTTGAATATAAAGAAAAAGAAACATTAAAGGCTTTTTTTAATAAGATATCTAGCTTAGTAACAGATAAGTGAAATTTGAAAACGCACAATATTATGATTTTGGGATTAATTGAATATGAATAATCAAGCACATGAAACATTGAAAAAAAATAAAGTGATGATTGATTTTTCCAAGCAAGATGCTAGAAATAATTGGCGGGTAAGTAATGATAATGTCATGGGAGGGGTTTCAAAAGGTAATATTATTCTATCTACCAATAAGGTTATATTTAAAGGGATGATTTCATTAGAAAACAATGGTGGATTTAGCGCTGTATTTCATGATGTAAAACCAATCGATCAAGTTCTAAATCATATTATGTTAGATTTTCAAGGAGATGGGCAACAGTATCAAATTCGCCTAATTACTAACAGCTTTGGTAAACAAATTTATTATTATCATGAATTTGAAACCTTAAATAATCAACGACAAAAAATGACGTTTAAATTGACTGACTTTCAAGGTACTTTTCGAGGCAAAAAAATAAATGATGCACCGACTTTAATGTCGCAAGATATCGTTGAAATTGGATTTTTATTAACTAAAAAGCAAGCCGGGGAGTTCGCCTTATCTTTATTTTCTCTGTGCTTTATAGAGTAAGTTTATTTTAAAATTAGGAAGTGATAATGAATAAAATAAGTCCTAAAACGTTACTTCATAGTAAGTGGACACATCTTAATGTAACTAATAAAGAGAAGCATTTTATTGTTACTGTGGTTAAGTTTGATGAAAACCAGAATGTTATTGAATGTGCTATCGAGGCAGTTTTTACACATAATGAATACGCTATTGATTGGCGTGAATTAAAATCATCAGACAAGTGGCTTATTGGCTGGAAGTAATCAGTTAGCTGTTATAGTTTCATCCAATCCGTTAGCAACATTCGAACAGCTATATAGCTATTCGTTTTAGCTTTATAGCTGTTTTTTATCCCTATCAACGTAGCCTTTGTTAAAGATTTCTACCAATTGATCGATTCACCCTTCCAATCAAGATAACTTGCTTCGCCATCAATAATGCTATTTTCAACAATTTGAAGTAGTTGTTGAGCAACAAAGTCCGGCGTAAATAATTTGTTATTCGGGACGTTTTTATGGAATGGTTTTGAAAGTGGTGTATCCGTTGTACCAGGATGAAAAGAAATAATTTTAATATTTTTAGCGCGTCTTGATAGCTCTATTGCAGCTGTTTTTAAAAGCATATTTAATGCGGCTTTTGATGCACGGTAGCTATACCAACCTCCAGAGCGGTTATCGCTAATGCTGCCTACCCGTGCATTAAAAACAACTATTTTGATTGGCATTTTATGAGACAGAACAGGCACTAAGTGTTGTAACCAAAGCATCGGGGTTAATGCATTAACATTCATTATTTCTTGAAAAGCATTAGCATCAAAAGCCTCTAATTTCTTTTCAGGTTGAATCGTATTACTGTGTAACAATCCATGACAAATAAAAATTTTCGTTATAGGCACTTCGTTATTATTCGCTATATCCTCAACGGTTTTCTTAATCGTTGAGGTTTGATAATCTTTCACGGTTATATTTTTTATGGGGTTATTATTAGTCTCAGTTGCGACGAACTGGTCATGTGAGCTTTCATTTGAGTAATAACTTAAATTTCTACTCACCAGTATTAAGCCAATATTATTTAATAATTGTGTTTGTCTAGCGATAGCCTTAGCAATATCGCTATTAGCGCCGATGATTAATGTCTGTTGGTTTACCATAACAGGTTCCTTTTGCACAATGATCTGTTTTCATACCCGGTATTTTTGCAAGAAAATCTGAAATTTGAAGTCTGTATTTTGCCACTCCCAAATATACCCAATGACTGACTGTTTTGATCACTGGCCAATTAAGTGGTGCGACCCAAAAACCTTTTCCTACTAAAGTCCAAGCGCGATGAGTGACTTCAAGTCCTAAAAGTAGTTCGCCTTGATAAGTCCCATGTAATATTTTCATCGCTTTAGAGAACTCTATTTCTGGGTAACGTGTTTCAAAGTCTTTTTGATGAATATCCACAAGGTTAATTAAATTATCTTTATCACAGGCCTTGAGGTGCATCATTTCTTTACTACACATTGGACAGTGGCCATCATAAAAGAGAGTTAACATGATTTTTTCCTTAATGTTTATTAGATATCGTATTTAAAAAATTCGTCACTAATTGGATTACCATTAACATCTATTTCAACAGGCAGTGTATCTGTTTTTGCATAACTTAAGCGCGATAACCGCTGATTACTATGGTAACTGTCTAATCCGGAAATACTGACGGTATTTAAAGAATTAATATCAATATATCCATCACGACCAATCACTCGCTCATCACAAAAAATATCGGTTATTTCACCAATAACCAATTGTGTGTCATTGAGTGGAATTGGCATTATTTCACGTAAGGTTAATGCGTATCTCAGTTTGCTTTGTTGCACAAATGGCGCAGGGTAATCCTTGTGATATGACGCGGTTAATCCTGTCGCATCGAATTCATTTTGCTCTCTTGTATAACGAGCAGAGGTTTGATGTGCGGCTGTGAAGAAGGATTCACTGACTTGATTTATTGTGTATTGTTTAGTTTGTTTTATATTTTCTAAGGTGTGCCTGGTAACACTGTTGGGTCTAGTAATAAAGCCAACCAGCGCAGGCGATGCGCCAAGGTGAACCACTGAACTAAACATCGCGAGATTTGTTTGCCCGTGTTGATTAACGCTACCAATGAGGTTTGCACTTTTAAAACCAGATAAACTGTTGATCAAATGTGCTCTATATCTATCTTTCATTGTTTTTAGCTGCTGTGTGCTGATATGTTTCAATGGATTTATTTCATCTTAATAATAGTTAATTTTATATACGTTAGAAGGTAGAGAGAGGATCAAACTTGTATTTATCCTATTACAGCGAATGGGAGGTGATCACAGGGTGTTTCTGAAGGGGATTTTTAAAAATTCATGTTACTGTCTTTATTTCACAAAACTAAAGACAGTAATAATTCGCGAAAAATTTAGTTCTATTTAACCTTAGTTCTGGATAATGGAATCGATATTATATTATATCAATACGTTAAATATTTAAATTATACAGTGCTGTAAGTTTTGCTTATCCAGAATTGAGGTTATTTAGATATTGTCGTTAATAAACTCGCGTAGTTGAGGTAGAGATAATGCGCCTACTTTTGTTGCCGCTACTTTACCGTCTTTAAACAGTAATAGGGTTGGAATGCCACGAATACCAAAGTGGCGCATCAGTTCTTGCGCGCTATCGGCATTAATTTTTAATACTTTAAGCGTACTAAATTCGTTGGCAATTTCTTCAACAATGGGAGCAATCATTTTACACGGGCCACACCATTCAGCGTAAAAATCTACCAGTACTGGTCCTTTGTGTTGTTCTACTTGTTCGTTGAAGCTTTCTGCGTTGATCTCAATTACTTTACTCATTTAATTATCCTTTTAGTGGTTTCTATTGGTTAAACTGACTATACCTAAGTTGACCTTTATTGATTAGTTGGGTTTAATGGGAATCTTTGTTGCATTAATGAAACAGTGAGGTTTAATGAAAGCGAGTTTAGATGATCTTTCTATGTTTGTTTGTATTGTAGAAACGGGCTCATTTACCGGTGCCGCCAAACAACTCAATATTCCCAAGTCAAAATTAAGCCGTCATTTAGTTCAGTTGGAACAAAGCATTGGCAGTCAATTGTTAATACGGACGACGAGAAAACAACAACTGACTGAAAGCGGACAATTGTTGTATCAAGCGAGTAAAGCCCATGTTGATGCATTAAGAAGTGTTGAAGAAGAAATTGGCTCTTTCATTAATGAGCCAAAGGGGCAACTTAATATCCTGTTGCCCTTGGAGTTTTTTAATAAAATCATTAGTGAGTTATTAACGGATTTTGCAAAACGTTTTCCTAAAATTGAATTGCATTGTAATCATTATTCGGGGGCTTTACCTGAAAATGGCGCTCCTTATGATATTTCTTTTGTGTTACATGAATCTGCATTACCTGCTTCAAATTGGATTGCAAGAACACTATTGAGTTTCCCCCAGTCAATTTTTGCAGCTGCTGATTTTGTTAATACAAAAATACTTTCGCCGAATGATTTACAGGGTTTTCCTTGTATTTTAGGAGAGCAACAAGAGCAATGGTTATTCCGTGATGGTGGAAATATGCTTTCTGTTGATGTTCAAGGACGTGCAACTTTTACGAGTCCGAGCATGCGCCTTCATGCTGTAAAGCAAAATTTAGGGGTGGCAAAATTGCCTGATTATAGTTGCCAACATGATTGCGATTTGCAACGCTTAAAGCTTGATAAGCAACCTGTAGCATTGCAGTTAAGTGTATTATATCAAAGCCGTGATATTCCGATAAAAACACGTGTTTTTTTAGATTTCTTTCAAAGTCAATTAGGGCGACTTTCTTAATGTGTATTTGTTAAAATACTTTCGAGGAAATAATAAGTCATTTTAAAGGGTGAAATAGATTCTCTCATAACCGCTTTAAACAATTTTTTGAATGCTATTTATAGATAATAAACTTTATTGCGACCATTTTCTTTGGCTTCATATAAGGCTTCATCCACGCGTATTAACACATCATCGAAACTTTTATCTTCAGGCTTCAGTAGAGTGACCCCCATGCTGACCGTGACGTTTAATTTAATTTCTTTGGGGTAGATAATTATCTCATTTTGAATACATTCTCGGGTGCGTTCAGCTAAAGTGTTGGCATTTTCAAGTGTCGTTTCAGGCAATATGATGGTAAATTCTTCGCCTCCTATACGTGCTAAAATATCCTCTTTACGGATGCTTTTAAGTAAAAGTTGACTGACAATTTTTAACACATGATCTCCAGCCGGATGACCAAAATCGTCATTAATTTTTTTAAAATAGTCAATATCGACAGAAATAATCGCGAAAGGAGTTTGGTGGCGCTTTGCTCTAGAAAATTCTCGCTCACCTTGCTCCATAAAAAAGCGCCGATTATATAAATTGGTTAAATAATCGGTGTTGGCAAGCAGCTTAAATTGTTCTTTCATTCTATATATTTCGGTGACGTCAGAAGAAAACCCTATAATGGCACGTTCATTATTAATAGAAATAGGGACTTTGACCGTTAAGTAATGGAGCTCATCGCCATTAGTGGTAATAACCGTTTCTTTTGTTCGTAATATTTTATTTTTTTGAAACACTTCGCGATCATTTTGATGGAATTCTTGAGCTTCTTTTTCTGCTAATAAATCTGTTTCTAACTGCCCTACTATTTCAGAAGCGGGTAAACCAATTGAATCTGCCACTTTGGAATTGACGTATAAAAATCGTCTATCTTCATTTTTCATATAAACATGAGCTTCAACATTATCTAGAACAGTGTGAAGTAGCTGTTTTTGTTCATCGAGAATGACTTGTAGATGTTTTTCTTTTGTTATATCAGTCGATACTCCACATAAACCAATGACATTACCTTGGTCATCAAAAATAGGTTTTTTTATGGTTTGATAAATGCGTTTTTTATCAGTGTCTTTGATGCAATTAGTATGTTCGTAGGTTGTTTTTTGTGCTTTTCGAAGCACTTCTTGATCTGTTTTATTAATATTTATACAGGAGTCTTCATCATAAAAATGACTCGCATTAAAACCAATAATTTCATTTAGAGGGCATTGAAATAGTTGTAATCCGCTTTCATTTACAAAGGTGTAATTACCTTGTAAATCTTTACTAAATATAAACGCGTCAACGGTATTTGATATTTGTTGTAATAATGAAAGTTGCATTACAGTACTATTTAAACTTGAATCGGGCACATGAATTCCTAAAATATCAATAAAATCATTGCTTAAAGCTCGCAGTATGAGTAATTGTGCCATTATTTAGAGCTCATATCACCTCATCGTGCTCGGAATCATGATATCTGCTACGTTAATATAGTTATGAAAAGGAAGTTTTTGCTGATGATTAAAAATTACTTGAAAGAATAACGGTATCATTAACATTGATTAGCAAGTTGATACAATTTTATATAATCGGGAATAAAAATGGATGTTTCTTTTGAACAATTAAAAAGTATGGTGGTTTTTGCACAGGTTGTTGAGCAAGGTAGCTTAAGTGCTGCTGCTAAACAAATTGGCTTATCTCGTGCAGTAGTGAGTTATCACCTTAAAAAATTAGAGTCTCATCTGAAGGTTAAATTATTGAATCGTTCTACACGCTCAATCAGTTTAACTGAGGCTGGCGCTGTCTATTATCAACGTTGTCGAATAATTGCAGAGCAGGCTAATCAAGCCAATCAACAAATTGAGAACCTTAAAAGTGAACCTGAAGGGAAATTAAAAATCACCTGTCCTGTGAATGTCGGTTTGCAGTTGATCGTGCCTGCACTTAATCAGTTTCGCGCGCTTTATCCAAAAATTGAATTAGATGTGAAACTTAATGATGAAGTAGAGAATATTATTAAAGGTGGTTTTGATTTAGCGATTCGCGGGGCGCCTTTAAAGGATTCTGGGTTACAAGCCAGTAAATTGGCAACCTTGAGTATGTGCCTTTGTGGAGCGCCGAGCTATTTATTACAACATGGTAAACCAAAGAACCCAAGTGAATTGATGCGCCATGACTGGGTCCTTTATCAACAAGCATCATCAACTTTTAATATCAGCAAAGGCAGTCGTACCTTTAATATTATAACGACGGGCAGTATTAGTACCAATAATTCAGCCGCTCGTACAGCATTTGTTGAAGCTGGGCATGGTTTGGCGCGTATTCCACTTTATGATGCGTTACCCAAAATTAATGCCGGTTTATTAGAGTTAGTGCTTGATGATTATCAGTTGGCAGATATTAATATTTTTGCAGTCTTTCCGCCTGGTACAGCAGAAACCAAGAAGTTACGTTTATTATTGAGCTTTTTAAAGGATTTTTTGAATCGAGAGCTGTCGTTACTTCAATAAAAGTCATAGCAAATCCGTTAATTTAATGATCAAATATTACCCAGGAAAAATAAACTAGTTTAAGGAGAACATTTTTGTAAATAATAGTTTGTTTTAACCAGTAAGATTGATCAGTTAGTTTGTGGTATCACTATTTAAAATTTTTATTTTATGACCAGAATACATTAGTGGTGATCGTTAGGCATTTTTTACTATTTTGCTGTACAGTCACTTTATCATCATGACAAAGAGTTTATTTATGCCAACAGCTAATTCAGAGAATCTTTTATCTATTAAACAACTCGTTAATGCATTAGATGCAATGCAGATTGCACAACTCTGTGCGTTTGCTTTTTCGATACCACAACTTTATTTATGCAGACTTTATTTAAATGAGCAAGAGCAGGTTGCGATTGATGCATGCTTAGCTCGATTAGAAAAAGGTCTGAGTGAGGGTCTGTTTAGTTTAGAGAAACTATCTGAATTATTAACAGATAGAGATTACTTTGATTCTGATGAAGCTCGCTTAAGATTAGCCCCTGAGCCTGATTTCGACACTCTATAAGCTTTGCGGTAATAGCTTTTGGCAATGTTGAATGACGTCTTCTGTTAATTGTCCCATCAACTCCCCTGATAATTGCCAGCAGTGCCAATATAAAGGCACATAAATAATTTTCTCTGGCAAAATATGAATCAGTTGCCCGCTGTTAATTTCTTTTTCAATATGCAGGCGAGAGTTTAAGCTATACCCTCCATCGGCGAGTGTGATATCAACAAAAGCCTGTGAAGAACGCACCGTATGACAAGGGTATTGTCCTCGTTTTAACGAAAAATTTTCGGCTAAAAAACGCAAATGCATATCATCATGTTGATCAAAAATCATAGCAGGAGCATGTTGTAAGCTTTGCTTGTTGATACCCTGTGCAAAATATCGTTCTATAAAGCTTGGTGTCGCGACACAAAGATATTCCATGTAACCTAAAAAATGACTTTCCCCACCACTGATGGTTTTAGGTTTACTGGTGACACAGGCCAGCACTTCACCACTAGCAAGACGCTCCAATGTTTGAGATTCATCTGCTACATATAAGTTAAGCACAATTTTTTGTTGTTGCAAAAGGGGCGTTAATGCATCAATAAACCAAGTCGCTAAACTATCTGCATTGACCGCTAACGGTAAAGGCTGTAATTGATTTTCAGTCTCTAATTGGTTATTTAATTCAGACTCTAGTTGTAATACGCGTTGGTAATGTCCTAGAAGTTTTTGACCTAATGGCGTTGGTTTAATCGGTTGGCTACGAATTAACAATGGTTGGCCATGTTGCGCTTCAAGCAACTTGATTCGTTGTGAAATGGCTGATTGAGTGATGTGTAAGCGTTTGGCTGCTTTATCAAAACTCTGCTCTCGAAGAACTGCATCAAGCGCTGTTAACAATTTATAATCTTGCATTTTACACTCATCTTTTTGAATGGAGATCTTTGTAACTATCTTTGATTGTTAACAGTTTACGTAATACTTATTAATTTTGCTAATGGCTTATTAATATTATTAGTTATATTTAATTTTCCTTGGCCGTTATAGTTCTTTCATTATTTATGAAGGAAAGAAAATGATTTCAACTTATTTTACTGGGTTAATGTTAATGGCAACACTGATCATACCTATCGGTTTGCAAAATGCGTTTGTATTAAACCAAGGCATACGTAAACAACATCACCTGTTTGTCGCTACTTTTTGTGCTTTGTCTGATGCTTTATTTATGAGTGTAGGGGTATGGGGAGGAGCTTCGGTTTTTAGTGCTTACCCTTGGTTACTGATATCTATTACTGTGCTTGGTGCGTTATTTATGAGCGTTTATGGTTGGCAGTGTTTGCAACGCGCATGGCAAGGAGGAGGTTCGATTGAAACAGATAACAGTCCACAAAGTAAGCAAAGAAGCTTCAAGATGATTGTGCTCGCTTGTTGTGCATTCACATTTTTAAACCCGCATGTTTATATCGATACGATCGTTATTTTAGGTGGGTTTGCTGCTAATTTATTAATTGAAGAGCGACCATTTTTTGTTATGGGTGGTGTGAGTGCCTCTTTTATTTGGTTTTTTAGTTTGGCGCTTTTAGGGGCTAAGTTTTCACCCATTTTAAGCAGTGTAAGAGCACAACGATTTATTGATACTTTTATTGGTCTGATGATGTGGGCATTAGCGTTATTTTTATTGTTGAATGTTGCTTAAAATAATAACTTTAATAGGGAGATGCCATCTCCCTATTAAAGTTATTATTGGTTAATTTGCTTTAATTGATGCCATCAATACCATATTTTTTCATTATTTTTTTTATTTCACCATCGTCGATCATACTTTGTAACGTCTGTGAAACTTCATCTTTACGCTGGATTAAAGGTGATTTTTTAGAAATGGCCATATACACGGGACGTTCCATGCGAAGTACAAAATTGGCGTGTTTAAACTCATCAGTAAAACCTCGCCCTTTAAGGAGAGCATCACCGGAATGACAGTTCATAATAACGGTATCAATGTTCCCGGCTCTTAATAAGCGGAATAAGTTATCATCCGTTACTGCGTGGTGTTTTTTGATGTTTTTATCACTGTCAAATGGTTCAAAATAGGCGACCTTATTGACGACCCCAACGGTGATTTTATATAAATCTTGATAGCTATTAATATCAACTAATTGATATTTATTTTGATAGAAGCAAGTATTGTTTGAGGTTCGGTAAGGGGGATTAATGAATGACATATAGCTTTCACGCTCAGGGTTTTTTAATAACCCCACCATTAAATCTCCTTCACCAACTTGCATGTATTTTAAACAGCGCTTCCAGCCACAACTTTTTATTATCAAGTCTAAAGCTAAACGATTGCTTAAACCTTTAATAATATCAATCTCAATGCCACTCATGCTGCCATCGCTTGCCGTTATCCGCCATGGAGGCCAATGAGAATTAGCGCTTGTTAATGATTTTGCGAATAATTGTGTGGGTAATAATATCCCCAAAAATAAAGCAATAATGATCGGCAAAATATTCTCCAGATAATAAAATATAAGGTGTCAATGACGCGTTGCATGTTACAGTTAATTAAAAAGGCTTATGCTCAGCATAAAGCATTTATAAACTTATAGCATAGAACTCAAGGTTCTTATTCGCTAATGTAAAAATTAATTTATTTTTACATTTCACAAAAAAACATCTGAAAAATATTTAAATCAGATTTCAACAATTTAAATAGGGTTTTATAAAAGTTGATTTCTTTATTTGAATACACTAACTTTTAGGCATTCACTGGTTTTGGACAATCAATATATATGAAAAAAAGCAGTAAGCATTATTCATTTTTACTCGTATTAAGCCTTTTTACAACACTCTCCAAAGCAAGCGAAGTCATTATGGCGTTTAGTTTAGATATTCCCCCTTATATTTTTCAAAAATATGATAAAGGAATAGAAATTGACATGATCAATGCCGCTTTGGCGGTAAAAGGTCATGTACTTAAGCCGGTATATTTCCCGCTTGGAAGAATCCCTTTAGCATTTAGTAATAAAACAGTTGATGCTGCGATGGGGGATATGGGAGTAGATTTATCTCCCTATGGAGGCTTTTATGCAGAGCCAGCTATTATTTATGAAAATATATTTATTACTTTACAAAAAAATAATATCACCATTAAAGAGCCAAAAGATTTAGATAATTTAACGCTTGTTGGTTTTCAGGGAGCTGAGAAGCGTTATCCTAAATGGCTAGAAAAAATGAAAGACGAGAAAAGGTTTTATGGTATTAGTAGTCAAATAACTCAGGTAAAGCTACTTTTGTTAGGACGTTATGATGTTGTGTTAAGCGATAGGCATATTTTTAATTATTTTTTTAAAAAAGAAGCTTCTCAAAATACGGTTCAACCTATTTTGTTAGATGAACATACATTTTCTGGTGCGAATCTTAATGATTACCGGCCTGTTTTTAGGGATAAAACAATCAGAGATGATTTCAATTTTGGTTTATCACAAATTAAAAAAACTGGGCAATATCAGAAGATATATGATTTTTATTTGGAGTAATACCATTGACCCGTCTAATAATCGGGTCATTCTGGCTTGTTACAGGTTTTTATCAAGATGGGCAATGTGTGATATCACCTTAATAAATGACTACCTCATTACTGAAAATTGAGCGGAAAAGGGGATAACTTCTTGTGATTAAACCTGTTGCAAAAATAACCTTGAAAGATCAACAGGCCTAATCACCTAACTTGTTAGATTATGATTTGATCATTTCTTGGTGCATTGCTTTAACTAATGCAATAAGCGCTTCTTTTGATAATTTGTTAGCACCATTAACGGTATCAGTAAGTTGTACTTTATCCGCAACAATTGGGGTGTAATCTATTGCAGGTTTAAGCACTGCTTTTATAAGTTGCTTAGCAGTCTGCACATCATTAGTTGCGATAATATCTAATATTTTTGCTTTCATTTCTGCATTTTTGGGTTGTATCAGTTTAGCAATATGTGTGAAACCGACTACTTCACATTCTTCTAATGTGCCAAATTTAGGCAGCATACGCCAAGAAATTAAAGTGTTAGGCGTCACCTCTTCAATATTAGTTGAACATTCAGCGATAACGTTTGACCATACCCAATCAAGAAAAGCTTCATCGCTACAAAGGATCTCCCTTGCTTTGTTGCAGGCTTTACCAATCTTATACTTAGCTTCTTGCTTCTCTTGTGCTTCTGGTGAATTAGAGTCGATGTAATGGGTTGTTTCTAAGTATTGTAAGATAGTCTGTTGTTGTTCTTGTAACGCAGTGCTCATTCGATATACCTGTTATGTAACACCGCATCAATGGGTGTCTTGCCTAATTAAATGAGCGCAGTGTACCTTACAAAAAGTAAAGAGTCCTTTACCTTTTATTTTTCTCGTGATCACTATTGCGATGCTTGAACTTAGTTTACGGAATCTGGTGAGAGATGAAGAGAAACATGTTTCATTCAGGCGAGTATAACCAGGCTCATCACGTCTTGTGGTGAACCGGAAGGGCAACGTTTGCTGACGATTTCTACTGCGTTATCGCTTATTTATGTGGAATAACGACAGGTTATAAGGCCAGGCTTGTAGAAAAAGCCAGTAACTCGTTGCAAATAAACTTGAAAGATCAATACCCTAAATATATGAATTTAGTTATTCGAAGGTAAAACCCAATCTTTTCGAATAAAGTGGCATGTATAACCATTCGGTGTGCGTTCCAGATAATCCTGGTGCTCAGGTTCAGCTTCCCAAAAATCTCCCACAGGTTGTAATTCTGTGACGACAGGGCCTGGCCATAAACCTGCATCATTTACATCTGCAATGGTACGTAAAGCTTCTAATTTTTGTTGCTCAGAAACAAAATAGATAGCGGACCTATATGAAGCCCCACAGTCATTGCCTTGTCTTAGTGGTGTGGTTGGATCGTGTATTTGAAAGAAAAACTCAAGTATTTTTCTGAAGCTGAGTACTTCATTATCAAATGTTATTTCAATGCCTTCAGCGTGATTACCATGGTTACGATAAGTCGCATTAGCGACTTCTCCTCCTGTGTAACCAACCCTCGTTGCGTTGACCCCTGGCATTTTCCGAATTAAATCCTGCATCCCCCAAAAACAACCCCCTGCTAATACCGCACGTTCGATAGTCATTATATTTTCTCCACTTGATCTAAGTAATCTTCATAACCGTTAGCCACCATATCATCACGGTGAATAAACACCAAAGAGGCTGAATTAATACAATAGCGTAAACCACCTTGATCGGTGGGGCCATCAGTAAATACATGTCCGAGGTGACTATCACCATGATTTGAGCGAACTTCAACACGTTGCATACCGTGCGTTGAGTCAGTTATTTCATTGATATTTTTGGCTTCTATGGGCTTAGTAAAGCTTGGCCAGCCACAGCCTGAATCAAACTTATCAGAAGAAGCAAATAAAGGCTCTTTAGAAACAATATCAATATATATACCGGGCGCGGTAGTTTCTAAATACTCTCCTGTACCCGGTCGCTCAGTGCCATTTTCTTGAGTTACTCGGAATTGCTCTGCACTTAGGGCCTTAATCGCCTCTGCGGATTTTTTATATTTAGTCATTATTATTCCTTAAGTCGTAAAGTCTTAATGTTTACATTTCGCGAAAGTGGCTGTTACTACCTATTAACGCTTTATACACGGTAACATATAATTATTATTTGCATTATTAGAGTTCTCAACATTATTTATAGGGAGCCAAATACTGGGCCATATAAGACTTCAAGTTTGATAGATGTTTTATTTTCGTTGAAAAATAAACACTGCCAATTTTTAGTCATATTGCAACAGGTTTATTTCTATTGTTATTTTTACTACTTACTTCATTATAATCGTTTGTTTCGATACTTTTGATTAGTTTGTAAGGTGTTACTGTATGAACGTGTTAATTATATTAGCGGTGTTATTTTCAGCCGTTGCGTTGATGGTTATTTTTGGTGAACGTTTTGCTAAACCTATGGATGAACAGCAACAAGCCAAATATAGTAAAATATTACCTATTTTAGTTTTTATTATGTTGGTGACTGTGTTGATAAAACAGCTTATTTAAAATTTAAGTGGAACTAAAAAGACAGTTAATCATTTTGATGAATTGCTTTTCAGTTCGTCAAGCTCATCCAGTCAGTTATTGAACCTAAATTGCTGAAATTTCGCCTTGAAGGCGACAAGATGATGAGAAACGAAACGTAGTTTCTCAGTTAGATAGCATCAAGATTCTTTGAACAGCCAAAGAAAACGGAAGCAAAAGAAAGGCTGACACTGTTATTTTTTAATCTTGCACGATTTGTTTGCTTAAAACGCACCAGCTCAGACAGCACATCCCTGTGCAGACAGAACTTAGGTCTGTTCCTTGCCAAGACATCAAGCCATTTTTTTGGATTGTTCACTCTGTGTCTTTGAAGATGTAAGGGGAGTGTTGGATTTTTATTGAGCTCAATTCGTCAGGCTTATTCAGTCAGTTATTAACCTTACTTCGCAGAGGTTTCGCCTGAAGGTGACAAGATGGTGAGAAACCGAAACGTAGTTTCGCAGTTC
>TARA_R110001583_G_scaffold23353_4_pt1 | contig 21238 bp, 45 predicted proteins | sample TARA_R110001583 | Tara Oceans TARA_R110001583 (sample SAMEA4398432) | marine metagenome | biome: Polar Biome; feature: [MES] marine water layer (ENVO:01000295) within the mesopelagic zone...; material: water (ENVO:00002006), including particulate matter (ENVO:01000060) such as...... | reverse complement strand
GAAGGTTTAATAAGAGGAGAAGAAGGGGCAAGGAAGGCCAGAGGGGGCACCCTGGATGACAGTCAAAGTATATCTGGAGAGCTATCTACTATAGATGGTAGGGTAAACAATGAGGTAGAAAAATATTATGAAGGAAGTGTATTTGATGTGCTAGACACCCTGTACAAATCCAACAACTTAAAGAAAAGAAGGTTCGGGAAGATAAGAGATAAGATAGATGGGGGTGAAAGTAAGCAGGCTAAACTCATTAAAAGGTTTGATAATGTTCTTTATGCCCTTCACGCACAGGAAAGGAATGCTTTTTTGTTTAAAGATAAAGGAGTACAAGGTTTATCAGGAATGACTGACGAGAAAGCAAGAGAGATACTTTTAGAGGCTGGAGTTCCTGAGGGAAAGCTAGACAACCCTAGTGTAAATGATTTAGATTCAAGATATAGAGGAGCCGCCAAGCAGTATCAAATAATGAACAGCAAGCTTAGAGACCTACTGGTAGATACAGGTCTTATGAGCGAAAAAACTAAACTTGAACTAGAGAAAAGGTATAAAAACTACGCACCGCTTTCTGGATTTGATGAGTTTAATGAAGCTATTTCTAGCCCTGGTACATCTACAGGAAGCCAGGGTCTTCAGGCTAAACCTTTTAGGACAGCTGAAGGAAGAGAGTCAGCCGCAACAGACCTTCTTACACAAAGCATTTCCAACAATGTCAATGCTATTATAGCCGGAAGAAAGAATCAAAGTCTTGAGGCTCTGTATAATTTAGTGGAAAAGAATCCTAATCCTCAGCTGTGGGAATCATCTAGTCCCGACATCAATACCCCTGAGGGTATAGAAATAACTAATGATTTAATAAAAAAATCACAACGTCCTGAATCTGCTGTAGTTAATATAAAAATCAATGGCAAAAATAAATTTGTAACGTTCAAAGACGCAAGAATTGCAAAGAATGTAAAAGAAGGTGGGTCTTCTATGAATGGTATTCTAAAAGCTATGACTAAGTTCAATAGAATTATGAGTAGTTTTGTTACTACCTATAGTGGTGACTTTGTTCTTAGGAATTTTGTAAGGGATGCTCAGTCAGCTGTGTTCTCTTTGTTTCAAGAGCAGGAGGATGGTAGACTAAAGGGAAAAGAAATTGTTGCTAAAGTAATAGGCAATACTCTTCCTTCGGTTGCTCAAATATTTAAGATAGAGAGTGGTATATCAAAAGGATCTGTATCCCCTGAAGTCGTACAGCTATATGAAGACTACAAGGCGGACGGCGGAACTAATGAATGGATGTATCAACAGAGTTTTGAAGCAGTTAAGAAAGACATAGAAGCGATGCGAGATGCTACATCTAGCACAGCACTTGGTGAATCTAGAGGACTAAAGGCTGCTACTGACTTTATAAAAAAGATAAACACATCTGTAGAGAATGGCGTGAGGTTTGCTGCCTATAAGAAAGCAAGAGAGGCTGGAGTTAATAGAAAACTTTCAGCTCAAACAGCTAAAGAACTTACGATAAACTTTAACAGAAGAGGTGAAGCCTCTCAGACAGCGAACGCTCTTTATTTATTTTTCAATGCGTCAGTACAGGGTAGTGCTCGCGTACTAAAGTCCCTTAGACCTAAATACAAAGAGGTTGATGGCAAGAAAGTTTTAGTTTCTTCTAAGGCGCAGAAGCTCGCGGGTATATACACTGGTCTCGGTGCGATGATGTCTTATTTTGCTGAGGGTCAAAGCCTTGAAGATGATGATGGAGAATCTTATTATTCTAAGATACCGCAGTATGTTAGAAATACTCATATGATTATTATGAAGCCCAATGGAAAGGACTACATAAAGATACCTATGCCCTATGGTTTTAATTCATTCTATGTATTAGGGAACTCTTTAGCTAATGCTCAACAAGGAGTGTCAAAGAAAGAGGATGTTTTCGGTAATGTAATAGAGTCAGTTGCAGATTCTTTTTCTCCGATAGGTACACCTGGAGATACTGAAGGTGTTGCTGAGTATTTAGTTAAATACCTAGCTCCTTTAATAGGTAAAGCACCCCTAGAGTTAGCACTTAATAAATCATTCACCGGAAGAGAAATATATAAAGAAGAGTATAAAGGGGTTAAGGGATCTACTCCTGAGTCTAATCTAGGTAAGGGTAAGTATGAGTTAATGGAGGCAATGCTTAAGTATCTAAACGAAAAGACAGGAGGGTCTGAATACCGAAGTGGGGGAATAGATGTTAATCCAGACGAAGTTTCATTCTTAATAAGGACATTAAGTGGAGAGGTTGTACCACAGTTTGATAGAGTGTATGATGTAGTAACTGGAATAATAAACGAAGAAGATATACCGCACAATCGTATCCCTCTTTTAAGAGTGTTCAGTGCAGAATCTCCAGGATATCCTAACTATGATAAGTATAACGATAGAAAAGATTTTCTGTACCAATTACATAACGAAGTCAAGTCTCAAATGGATTCAAAATTTGTAACAGGAAAAAGGGATAATATAAATGTTGCTTATAATAAAACAGAAGGCATAGACGCTAAGGTAAAATCTATGCGAGATGATATTTATAACTTTTATGATGAAATAAAAGATGCTCAGTCTGAATTAAAAGAAGCAAAGAAAGAGAAGGACAAAAGGAAAATAAAAATATTGAAAAAGAAAATTGAAGACTTTACCGTAAGGTCAGAAGGACTTAATACAGATATTAAAAAAGCGTTAAAGCAATTTAACATTATGTATGAGGATTACAAAATAGATAAGTTCAAAAAAAATTGAATCCTCTATCAGCTTGAGTTCACTGGCCTTCTGTTGTTTAAAATTTACGAACTTTGTCTTATGAAAAAATTCCTAGAGATCTTTAAAGATAGCAACGATTGGAATGAGAAAACCATTATTGGATTCCTTTCTTTTGCTGTAATGTTATTCGTTATTATGGCTGATGTCATAACTGGTTGGGTTGGTAAAGACCTGGTAGTTAATGAGTTCATCTACAATTCCTTCTTGTTAGTTACACTCGGATCATTCGGTATTTCTGGACTGGAAAAGTTCGCAGAAAAGAAATGAAAAAGAAATCAGCCATAGATAATACAATAAATATGTTAGATTCGTTTGGAGAAGATAAAGTAATGGGCATTAGTATTAAGTCCCTTGTTGCGATAGGTATGACTGTAGCGATGGCGGCCTCTGGTTATACAATGATGAACAACCAGATAGAAATCGCTAAGACTTTACCCGAACCACCTGTTTCTGCTGAAGAGTTCCGCCTCCAGACAGAGATAATTGATAATGCTATCTTGGAGACGAAGGCCGACATTGAAAACATAAACTCTAGCCTTAAAAAAATTGACGAAAGGTTATACAATTTGTCTAGGAAATGAAATGTTCTATACTAAGTATAATAGTTTTTTTAACATTAGCATTAATATGTTTAACAACAGGCTGTAGTACACAATGGCATCTCAAGAAAGCTATACAGAAAGACCCAACGATCTTGGTTCAGGACACAGTGATTGTCACGGACACGGTTGTGACAGGGTCGACTGCTGTATTGGATACGGTCACCATCTCAAAGATAGATACTGTGGAGATAGTAAAGAACAACTTCCGAGTAAAGATTATGCGGAGCTACGACACCCTTATAATAGATGGCGGCTGTGAGGCTGACACTGTGGTAAGGACAGTTAGTGTACCTTTTGAGAAGATCGTTTACCAGGAGAGAGATAAATGGTATCACAAGCTTTACTTTGGATCCTTTCTTTTATTGATACTGATGTTCTTCTTGGGTTTGTTTAAGAGACTATTTCAGCACGCCTAAGAACCACAAGCTTCGCAGTCATCCGGGTTGTCAATGTTACAAGTAGGTTGTTCTTTATCTGTAAGGTCTTCTAACCACGAATCAAAGGAATCTTTAGCCATTTTAGGAATAATAAAAAAGTAAAACCCCTACGCTTTGTAGAGGTGAACACGAATTTACTACATAGTATTTTACCGTAGGTGACTGTGATTTTATTGGAGGTAATTACTAATATTAGTGCCTTGATTTATGTTGTAATAACCTACCTCCTTGACTATCAAATCTATACTATTAAAGTCAGTATCTTTTGGCATCGTTCTTCCTTCCCATTGTGGTTCTTTTAGATCTAATAGTCGGAAGGACCAAACGCCTTTCGGCGTAGAATTTATATAGACAGGGTGTGTTCCGAACTTTTTACTCCTATCTATTAAGGCTTTAAATTTTTTTCTTTCTATCAACAGATCATCATAGTGTGAACGTCTACACTTAAGCTCTATGTCTATATTGTGTAGGGTCGAATAGCAATCGTAGTGAGCGAAGGTGTCTTGTGATTCTTCAAGGTCCAGAACAATATTTATTTTTATAGCCTTAAATAGTTCTGTTTCCTTTTTAAAAATCATAACCCTTCCTGTCTTATTTTATTTATATTGCTGAGGTTGTAATTTTTTTTACAGTACTTATATAAGTTCTCACCTAACTCTTGAGCCTTCTCTAGTGTCATCTCATCAATAGCTTTTCTCCAATCCCCAGGGTTACTACAAAGTATACCTGTCTTGTTATGTTTTATAACCTGTTTGTAAGGGGATACATTAGATGCAATGATTGCTGTCTTAGTATATCCAGCTTCAATTACTTTAAGCTCCGACTTGCAGCGATTAAACTTATTGTTTAATAAAGGAGAAATAGATACATCAAAATATTTGTACAGGCTACCGTATTGATGAACGTCTTTAGGTATTAACTTATGTTTGGCCTTGAGTATGTCCATATAATTCATAAGGCCCATACAGTAGGATTCTTTACCCTCTAGAGTAACACCACCCATAACCTTCATATCTTCCTGGTGGCCATTAGCTCCCACATAACCGAACCTAACTACTTCAGTTGGTTCTTTCTTAATGTCTTTCCATTGCTCTTCTTTTTCGTGTAAGGTATTGGGAACCAGTCTATAAGGAACGTTAGGATTTATTTTTTTCATTCTATTAATAAGATACTCAGAAGGACACCATATCTCATCAGCTATTTCAATTGTCTTTTTAATCTCTGGCCCCGCTACTTTTTCATAGTGCTTGTGTGCTGGGTTGTCCTTAGGTAGGTGCCAGAAGTCATCGTTGTCTAGTATAAGTTTAACAGAATTATCTACAAGGAATTGTTTAAAAGCTTTATGATTAGATACCGTACACCTTCTTGATGTTATTAGGTTCTTAACCTTGCTCATATCAAACTGCTTAAGTTCGTTATAGCTTTGAAAAAAATGAATGTTAAGACTATCTTCTGCTTGCATCCGCAGGAATGGGGTCATTAGTCTGTGGTAGTTAATACCATTTAACCCATCAAGAAATATCAGCGTCATCATAGTATTCTAAAAGAGCCGCTCGTATCATATCAAACTCTAGCTCAATATCTTTCTTGTATTTTCTTATCGTGTTATGTAATCTATCACTATCTATTCTAGGGTTACCGGAATGACTGTGAAGGCTTTCATATAAGTCAGTAGCGGAATTGTGCATCCTGCTAGTAGTGAAGTAATATATCTCACTCAGTTGTTTTAAATCCATAAACTTTTATTTTCACTCTGAAGGTGTTTTTCTCCAGGTTTTCGTTGAAGGTAGTCGACTGTGAAATAAAGTGTTTTGGGTTATCGTCTTTAACGTAATCAAACTTTCGCAAATAATCCGCAAGAAACTTGCTACAACATATAGCGTTGTCAACATCAAAGCGGCAGTTAAAAGAAACATCAAGTGCAAATTGCTCCATATAGAATCTGTCGAAAGATTGTAGAGCTGTCTCAATATGTTTCCAATACTCTTCTTTGTATTTTTTACGAACCATAAAATGCCTTCCTGAATAGAACGCATTAAGACTAGGCGGCTTGGGTAACGTAAATTCAATTTCTTCATAATCACTTTCCACCCATCTAAGATAAGTCAAACTTGCCTGAATTTAATGACAATGGGTTAAAAGATTTTTTACCTAAGGGAAAACTACGGAAGCCTGTACGCGATGCATTCATCTCGAAAAGAATAGGTTGGTCATAGCTTGTGGGAACACCGCCTGTCTCTTGACTTCTAACCTTCCTTACGTGAACCTCCATTCTGTTTCTTATATCGAACTCAGGGGCAGAAATTTTCCGATGAAACGTTAAGAAACAATCGCTCCGGTTAACCATCTTGCCCCCACCTTCTGTGTCCTCTGCAAAGGGGGCAGTCTGTAGTCCGTCCATTCCCTTTCTTCTCGCCGCCTCTGTGATGGCGTGAGTGTTTAACCAGACAGCTATATTATTAGAGTTACTAAATGTAAGAAGCTCTGACGCAGCCTCATAGTGATACTCGTGAGAAGATAATCCAGTGCCATTACTCATTGTTATCTTTAAAGAATTGTAAGGGTCTATTAAGAAACCATCGTAAGGCTTTTGCTTTAATAGCTTCTCTGCAAAAACAATAAGGTCAGTATAACTATATACTTCTGCATTACTTATAATAGTAAAGTGATCATTGACCCACTTGAATGCCTCTACTCTTTCTTCATAATGCATTTGGTCTATAGGAATATCTACCAGGAACTCCATTAACTTCATCTTTACGGCAGCTGTTTTATTCTCTGAAGAATATATTATCCAGTGCCAATCGTGGAGAATAGCGGAGGTTACAATAAGGTACATAGCCATAGTAGTTTTACCCACGTTACTGTGTCCGTTAATTATAGTAAACTCTTTCTTAAATAAGAAGTGATTGTCTAAAGATGTCACGCCAGTAGATAAACCCTTAGCTATATCTCCATTAGCGAATTTATTTATCCACTCCATATCTTGATTGTCGGATGATATGAATGACATATCCCCATCATTGATGAGCATCTCTCTGCGTATCCTTTTCTCGTCCTCAATCAGCTCCTTAATAGGTGTTCTTTTACCTTGAGCAATACCATCTGCTATGGTTTTCTTTGCTAGGCTAGGGTCATCTACTGAATCAATCTTATTTATCTCACGCATCAAGACCCTCTCAACCTCTTCTTGTTCGAGTCTACCAACGGCTATGTACCCACCGCATAATATAGATGCCCTCAATAACATACTGTGCTTCTCCCCGTCAACAGCTTTACGGATCATCTTAGAGGCTATACTAAGCTTCTCGTAATCAGTGTAGGTTGTTTGTTGTGTAGCTGTCTGATTGTCTGAAGCTTCAGAAAGCATACCACCAAAAGCTTTGCTTGTATCATTAGATATAAGGTCCTCATCATAGCTTTCAAAGCACGCCCTTGACTCATTGATTCCTGAAGGGTCAACCTCTAGACCATATGACTTGTCAAAGTATGTTTGCAATGCCCTAAAATGATCCCGGTGTCTTTCGGGGTTGGTTATCTTAACTAACACCTTAAGGCCATCCCCCGATGGGGATACCCAGCAGGCCCTTACGTAATCATCAGTAGAAAGCAATGCCTTAGAAGAGTCAGTATCTATGTGATCAAAGTCTAAAATAACAAGACCACTATGTGATGTGATGTCATCATCTTTTCTTCCTCTAAATATACCAGAGAATAAAGCAATAGGTAATAGTATTTTCTTATCCCTACTCCCGCCTCTTATCTCATCTATTATTTCTTTTGAGTTACCACTTGATATTCTTTCAAGGCATTGATTAAGAAGTACATAGTGGGGGCTGTCCGTTTTTTTAACAGAAGAAAACATAGTAATCTTTTCCATACTAAACCTTCTCTATTTTTATTAGATCCCTGTCCACAAAAATCTCCCTTATAGACATAGTCATAAGCGCGTGATTAAACGTTGCCGCCACACACTCAAAAACCATTTCAGTATCTGTCTGTTTAATTATTCTCACGAAACCTTTCAATGAACCTGGCAAAAGGACAGACCTCTTGTCTGTTAATTGTATCCTATAAGTAAACAAGAAATGATTATGTGTTGTCTTAATTCTTTCGTTTAGTATATCATCTACTTCCTTAAACCTTTCCGCATACTCTACATCTATAAAGTTTCCTTTTTTATTTTTACCTAAGCTAGTGTAATGTTTTTTTACGTGATGAATAACGGTAGCGTGGTCCTGGTTTATATGCCTACCTATTTCTGAGAACGTCATACCAGTGTTCTGTCTTAGCACAGCGCAGAACATTCTCTTAGCCCTTACCACCTCAGACCTTCTTCCTTTTATCTGCATATTCATTATGCTTACACCACATACAGCAGACACTTGATTGAATACATCTTCAACCGTTATTTTAAAATTCGTTATCATAATCTTTTTCTTTGTACCAAGCTGACTCGGATATTTTTTTCGTGCTAAAAATTTTAGTTGCCCTTACGTTAACTGCAGACTTAGGGATGTGTGATATTTTTCTTATGTACTCAATAGTTTTTGAACTCTTGTTAATATCAATCAACACCTTAGCCCTGGTGAGTACCTTGATAGGTCTTTCTTCTGACCCTCTAGTGTGGTTTAAAAAGGACTTCCCTCTTTTTGTTTGCCAAAATATTTTTAATCGATGCTCTAGTATATCCTGTCCTTTATTAGTAAACATTTAAGTGGAGTATATATTTGTAATAATTTTGACAAGCATCCTTCTCTCCACTAAGTATGGTTAACCCTTTTCGTTTAAGGTTCCATTCTTTTTTCTTTTTATCATATACTATACTGTATTTATTATGTAAGCCTTTCATTTTTATCATTGTGCTTTCGCCACAATTTTGCAGCAGAAGCTCTACGTTGTGGTTTATATTTAATTTTAGTCCTTAGTACTGCCATAGCTATCCTAATAAACTGCTCCATCTCTGATTCCTTATTGTTGCTCATAATAAAATGGGGGAGATGTTACCCTCCCCCTATAATATTAAAACGGCAACGCCGTCTCTGTTGGCTTAGTGTCCTCTGCCTTTTTGTATGTGTTAACAGCCCTTGGGTTGAACACAGATAGGAATCCGGCACCATCAGTCTTAACTACTAAGTCAATGTTTACATTGCCTCCTTGAGTAGCGTACTTCTTAAGCTCATCTAATTGATCCAACTTAAAAGACAAAGGGAATTTCACTACCCCGCTATCATATTTACGCATTTCGCCAACGTAACCTATATAGACTTCTTTCTTTTCTTCACTCATAATTATTAAATTTCCCCTTGTAAATAAAATTTATTAGACGCTTTGTCTGTATTCAAATATTCAATAATAGTTGTTAAACCTTTCTTGAACTTTGCCTCACCGAACCCAAGGGTTTTGTCCGATGCTTTATATACCGCAGGTAAGTACGGATATGTTTTTTCTTGAACCACCCATATAAAATCTGGGACATTGAAGACTTTAGAATATATGAAAGCCTGGATATCGTAAGAGAATGCGATGATATCTCTTGCAAAAGATCCCTGCGATGCGCTCCTGGTTGACTTACTATCTGCGATGTACCCATCCCCCAGGCAATCTAAGAATCCTTTTACGAACACACCCTTGTATTCATCAGAGATATAGATCTCTTCCTTAAATTCTACTTGATATGTTCCCTTCAAAAAGTTATCCCTAATTCCACAGTCATCAAGGCGTGATATCATATCGATCGCTTGGTGATGATCCTCTAGGCTTATAATAGATTTGTCTCCTGCCTCCTTGACCTGTTCCGCCTTCCATTCCTTGTAGACATTCCTAATCTTAGGTCTAGTACCACCTATCTCCAATAAGATATGCGTGTCATCTATTACCTTGAATCGTTCATCAAACTTATGCGGCTCAAACAACAGGGTGTCATACATAGAACCAAACTCTAAGGCTTGGGATGTTTTAGTTAGGTTGCCCTTCATATAGTCTTCCCACTCTCGAAGGTCCTTGAGTGCATACTTAATTGAGGAATAACTTAGATGTCCTTTGCCTGTTTTATCCTCAAGCATTTTAGATATGTCCTTCATTCTGTTTGTGTTAATGATATGTGTTTCACAGCTACGTTGTCACATATTCTATTAATAAATAGCAACGCATCATCCCTGGTGTTAAACTCTTTGTGAATATGTTTCCAGTATGCTGATCGATTTGATACGTGTCTGTCGTGAAGCTGATAAGTTACTTCGTAAAGCATTACTTAGATGCCGCCTCCATCTTTGCTAGTTCAATGGCACCTATGTGGTTAGAGTATTTATCCTTGATGTCTTGAAATCTTTGACCCCTTTCTTTAGTATCCTTACCTTTTCTGATGTGTTCTTTCATCTCAGGTATGAGAGCCTTGATCTCCTTAGGGGAAAGCTTGACTGATGATTCAGCTGGGACATTGACCGGTTCAACAGCAGGTGTTTTTTTCTTGTTGAAAAAATCATTAGCTGGCTTAGCTGAACTAGAGCGGCTGGACGCTGAGTTCCCATCATCATCTTCAGCCTGGAGGCTAAGTAGTGATGTAAGAGTATATCTTCTGTAGTAGGTTATAGCTGAACCAATCTTTTGAGCATCTAAACCTGTAGGTAATTGTAATGATGACTCAATAGAGTTACCATCCATATCAGATATAATACTCTTAACAGTTCCATCAACACAAGGTTGAATTAACACAAGTTTATTCTTAATCAATAGAGGGTGTAGTTGTTTTATTAATGAGTTGATGTCAAAGTATTGTGACTGAAAGAATTTGTTTTTAGCGTCTTTACTAATGACACCTATCTCTGACTGAAGATCAAAGATCTTTTTATATATATTGTTTTCCATTCTGTTTTGTATTTAATTTAATTGAGTTTCAAATATCTAAATTTATTTTAACATATGCAAGAATTAATACTAATTATTCTCGCAGTCTTTAGCTATGATGAGCAGGACAAGGTACCCGCATAGGTCATATAGGGTGTCCTCTGTTTCGTCATTAAGCCCTACGTTTTTAATGCGGGCCAGCTTATCATCTATCCTAGCACACAGCGAATCAACAGCTGATCCTTTAGCAAATATATGCAAGGGTTCAAGGGCTGAGTTGCCATAAGAATCTTGCTTTGACTTGAGCAAGGTGTGTAGTTTCTGTGTGACTTGACCAATAAGGTCGGTGTCTATTTCAGATCTGTCTTTCATTTTATTTTTATTGATGTTGATGTTAATAATACTAGTATAACTAATATAAATTTAATTAGTAGTTTCAAGATGTATCCTGCGACTAGAATACTGGTAGGTGTTTCAGCTGGCTTATAAGATCTCATTGAATTACTGAAGCAATACCTTTAAACTTGTAGTCAAGGTCACTTATTTCCGGACAGAACCAGGTGTGCCATACTCCTTGTTTAATAAACATTTTCGCTACCCTATGTACCGAGTGCTCGTCCTCTCCTATGTGTGTTATGTTAGGACAATCAGAGTCGACAGTGACCAATTTGTTTTTATTGTCTATGTTTATCTTATTATAATATATAGTATATATATTGTCATCATTTGTTTCCATAATTGTTTTTGTTTAAATTAAATTGACTATAGATTTTAGATTAAATGTTAGTGCCACATAGTCTAAATGTTTTTGTGTAGACACTGAGCTCCTGCAATCTATAACTAATAGCTTATCATTCTTTATGATCGCTACTTTTTTCTTGAATGAGTAGACCACATTTTCTGTCACTCTCAAGGTGGACTTATACTTATTTAGTTTCATATTACTTATTATTATAGTAGTAGTCTAAAAAGAAATAAATAATAACAGCGAAAGCTAGTCCGTGTATCATACCTAAAAAATAATCCATTCTAAAATTCTTCTATTGGGATATCGTGATCGCTATTCCCTGATGAATAGTACGTCACCTCTCCATTAGATATAGCGCAAGCTCTTGACCAGCAATTCTCAGCACTCATACCTTCATATATACCTTCGTCCATTGCTTTAGATATTTTCATAAGCCTGCTGGCTTCCTGTTTATAGAACTTCATTTCTTCTTCTATACTGTTCCACAGTTTTTGTTTCATCTTATTATTTCCTTTATGGTTAATACATTACAAGTACCATATTTATTATGGACCTTCTTTAAATATAACTTAGCCCTCTCAAAGTCTTTATGATTGGTGGCTGAGTGATATAGTTTTATGTGCCTAACTAGTTCTGTTATTTCTGTTCTCATTTTAATCTCTATTTTCTGGGTGTGTATGGAGGTGTCTCTTATATAGGTCATAAAGTAAATTGATTATGACAAAAGTTTTATCCTCAGACCAATGGTCATAGAAGAAATATTTATCCACTAGGTTTGTTTCTATAGCATACTCTGATATAATTTTTTCAGATGCCTCACTACTTTTTGAACCGATGTACCTGTCCGAGCTCGACCGAATACTAAGCTCTTCAAGAATATATTTTAGCATTTCTCTGTCTCTATTTTTCATTTTAATTCTGTTATCATATTATACTTTGGACAGTAATTGATCCTCAGAAAACATACAAATATTATCATTATAGAACTTTATGTACGCGTCTTGCACTTCTTTAGGTAGCCTAGTCATACTTACCAGTAATGTGGAGGTATCAAATAAAAGTTCTCCTTCTTTCCTAAGTGTGTTAATTTTATCTTCTATAACACACATCTCTAGTTCGTGCATAAAGTACTCATCCAAAAGCCATTCAACAGAAGTTAAATGATAACAGGTATCTAAGCCTTCCACAGGTTGATAGTTATTGTCTACCAAAACATAATCTGTTTTATATAACCGATCCACTTTATTATTATTTTTCATTTTCATAATTCATATATTTGATTTAGTAAATCTGTTACTAACATTTCATTAGTATCACCATCTTCTAAGTTGCAGTTATTTTTTACAAAGAAATTTACTTCTTTTATCATTTCTTCTTTGTTTATTTTCTCTATTAATTCTCTATAAGAATGTAGAGTTTCTTCTGACCAAGTGTACTTCATTTTAATTCTGTTATCATATTAATTGAATTCGCTGATGAGGTAGTCTTTCCTATTCCAAGAGACCCTAGTGTAAACGCTTCTCCCTTCACATAATCTGCGCAGTCAGCCATTTGTATTGTCTCAAATATTTTCTCAGATTCCTCATAAGTTCCATCGTACTCTGTTACAGTTACTGTGTATGTTTCTCCGCATATATCTTCTTTCTCAACCTCTTTTTCTTTCATTGGAACTTCAGCCTTAGCAACTGCTCCCCAATAAAAGTTTCTACTCCATCCTGTAGGATCATAGTCCGAACAGATAATGTATATTTCCCTACCATCTTTGCTTAACATTATAGGATCTGATTTTCTTGCGTTAACTAATCTTTGTTTTGTTTTCATTGTGTTGTTGTTTAAATTAATATTTGGTTTAGTTATAATTCATCGATATGATTTTGGACATCATCTATTTTGTGTAAAATTGGATGATCATCTTCTGTAATGTTCATTACTATTCTATATGCCTCATCTAATAGGCTTTGCGCGTGTTTTAATTCTGATTCTTTATTCATTGTGTTGTTGTTTAAATTAATCAATTATGTAATTGAATTTGTTATAACATTCTTTTGAACAGAACAATGTGGTAGATTCGTACTCACATTCTAAGCAATACCCACTACTATCCTCAGTATATGGGTTGCCTTGGTCTAAGCCTTCATCGTGGTTCATTTTAATATATTTTTATATGACATAACCTTAACGGTATTGGCCAGCTTGTCAGCTATCCGCTTGAGTTCGTTGTACTCTATATAAAGCTTATCAAATTGTTTATTTAGTTTATTGTTTTCTGCTGTCATATTAGACAGCTCATACTTTGCTTCTTCCAGCTCCTGGTAAAGCTCAGGATTAATCACCGGATAACAAGAGTGTTTGTTGAAATAGTCATCTATCATTTGTTCTATAGTTTTTATTTTAAATTAGCGTAATGTTATACCCTAGTTGATGAAGTGCTAACATATCATCCTCGTTTAGGTATTCTTTCTGTTTGTTCTTAGTAAATCTTTTTGCCAGGCTACACATAGGAATCATTTGATTTTCGTATGTGGTCCTGGAGGTTGGCTTCTGTACTACCCATACTTTAATCGTTGGGTTCTTTGGGTTGGTTTCCCATATTATATCCCTAGGTATGGCTTGATCTATTGTTTTCATTTTAGTTAAGTTTAAATTAATTTCTAATAACTCCCCAGATTATTGCCTGGAACTCATAACCTCTCACTCCCACCATCTCGGCGCACTTCAAGGTTACTTTTTCAATCTGTTTATATCTCAGCGGAGTGAGTCCCGCATCAATGGTCTTACCAAAGCAAGCCCTCAGATGCCATACATCTATGGTTACCTTGCTTGCATCTAGTTCTGCAATGTTCTTAACAAAGGAGTAAGTCTTCGGGGATGCTTTATCTATCCCTCTCTTGCCCTGGGCAATGTCAAAAGCTTTTTGTTTATTGTTGTTGAACGTGCATACTTTTATGTCTTCGGGTTTTTTCTTATCTCTTACAGCTTCCAGCACTTGCCTGGTGTCGTATATATTTCTTTCCCATTTGTTTCTTGGGCTTAGTGCGCTCAATACTTGAGCCACTACTGATGGACTTTGTCCAAACTCATTGGACATCTCAACGCATATTTGATTCGCTGACTTATACCAGGTAAGACCATCTTGTATATCTTGCGAAGACCTCTTGGCGTACACAGTCATAAGGTTCTTTGTTATCTTGCGTTTTTGGTAAGGTGTTATCTGTTTTAGCTTCATATTATTAATTGTTATAGTTATTGATTTCTTGCATAAGTTTCTTTAATCTCTTCTTCCAAGGTTTCATATTCCACAGGATAGATTTCCTTTAGTAACGACATTACGTGTTCTTTTACTTTGTCGTTCTTTTTTTTCAGCTCCATATTAATAACGCGTACCGTATGGAACTCGCTTAATAGTTCGTCATAATTTTCTTTTTCGTTTTCTAACATATCTATGTTATGTTTTAATAAATCGATTGTCCCGGATAGTTCTTTGATCTTATCCTGGAGCACTTTTGTTTCTGTTTCCATATTTATTAATTAATGTTTATTTTTTATTTCATTATCTCTAAGCACCCAATACACACGATCTAATATTTTATAATTGTTTTTGACAATTTCTAACATTCCTAAAATCTCATTGTGCATTATTTGTTTTTGCTTTTTTATTGAATAGTCTTCCAATTCCATTTTAATATAAATTAGATTTTAATATTACTTTTTGCTCTCTCTTGGGCAGTTCGTCCATATAGGTTTCGAACTTATCGTATGAGCTTTCACATTTGCGATTGATCGCGCGCCATTCTTTAGACTCGTATTCCTCGCACTCCAGGTGACCGCTTATATGGTCGCGCTGATCGCTGTATTTATTGTATTTTATTAGCCAGTTTATCGCTCGCTTAAACGTTACCTGGTGTTTGAGATTTATACATTTTAGCTCCATTACTTGATACTTTTCTCTAGTTCATTAAATGCCATTATGGCCTGTTTAACACTATAGGTATTCGGCCTAACGTTATTGATTTGCAAGTACCGGCTCCCTTTCATATGGTTAAATTTAATCGGCTGAGTTTTGCCAATCTTAAAGAACTTTTTGCCGATCCTTTCATTTTTTACCAGCCCATCATATAGACCCTGGAGGGCTTCACCCATTGTTCCGGCCGATACTCTTGGTTGGAGGTTGTTTTTGCTATCTAATTGGTAAGCGATTATTTTGGTTTGATTTTTCATCTGTTTATAAATTAAATATTGAGGGCATAGCAATTCCCTGCCCTCATTAGGAAGCCCGATGGTATTTTTATACCCTTCACCAGGTTGCACCTGGATCTTTTAGAGAGCTGGAACCGCTCTATATTTCTCGCAGTATGCGAATGTATTACCGGTATTATTTACCGTCTTCGGGCCTTTCTTTTTGCCCTTCGTTTTTCATTCCGTTCAATTTTGTTAGATATCCGGCAAATTTGCCCATCTATAACAGATTGAACCCTGGCAACCTTTGCTCCTTTTTTCTTACCTTGCGCAGTCTTTACGGCTTCCCGTGTTCGCATTCCAACGGTGGAAGCTCCCAGGTAATACGTAAGGCCGATATTGGCGGGTTGGTTGTTGTGTTTCATAACTGGGATCAAAACAAATGCAAAAAAAAATAATAAAAAAATAGGATATTAAAAAAGATTTGTGTATACTCCCGCGCGCGCACCTTGCATCACTTCTCCGGGAATCAATGGTAATGTACCATAAATGACCTAAAAGCTCTTAAAAAGCACCCTAGATACCTTCATTGGATTTTTGCAATATTCCGTAAAAATAATTAAAATATTCTTTGCTTATGTCAGTAATAATGCATAAATAACCCGCGAACGTGCATACTCAACACATAACCCCAGGAGAACCCGCAACCCCTGGAGAATATAACCGGCTTACAAGGGGCCCACTCTGAACCCTTCCCCCATATAAAGCATCTAATCAATTGATTTTAAAGGGTTTAAATATGGCCACCCCTGGAAGATGGGCCGACTATCAAGGTTAAAACGCTAGAAATCAGGCAGTTAACAAAAATAATCAGACCCCCATCGAAGATGGGATTGGTTTCGGATCGAGCTGACCAACGGCGTACAACATATATAGTCCCCTGTCTACGTATTTCTCAGATATTTTTTCAGGTATAGAATAAATCTGTAAAACAAGTTATGTATCAAAAAAGTTTATGTAAAAGAATGGCCCCTATATCTGAAGTTCTTTCCTATAAAGGTCTTATGGATTCTTCGGATGACATCCTTGCTTCTCTTGGCCTTAATGGCCTAGAAGCTGCGTCTTAAACAAACAGTATGTTGTTCGATATAAGTTGTCTTCTAAAAGAACGGTGTGAAGGTACAGTAAAAAAAACAAAGATGCAACACTTGTTACAACATCTATTACAATTATATACTAATGATGTTGCTTTCTATGACAGTTAGCACACAGCACTACACACTTGTCAATCTCTTCCATAAGTCTCTTAGTAGAAAAGTCTCTGACTAGGTCTGATATGTTTCCTTTCTTGGTAGATGGATCTGTGTGGTGAAACTCTAAACACTGTGGGTGATTCTCTTTACAGATTTCACAAGAAAGGGTTTTCTTATATTCCTCGAATTCTTTTTTCTTCTTGCGCCTCCAGGCTTTATTACTCTCGCCCCTTGACATACCCTTTACAGGTTTGTATTATTTATTGAACTATATAAAGAAAACACTACTGACATAATTATCAGAGAGAATAGGTACATTATAAATAACATAGTCTTAAATATACAACGGACCTGTGTCTAAATTGACATAAGTAATAGAAACATCCTCACCTTTTTCTATAGCCCTGGCGATAGCAGGGTATATTCTTTTGTAAGCAGATACACTTTGTCCGATAAAACCTTTAGTGTAGTCAGAGGTGTTACCTACTAAAAGGCAACCCGCAGTATGTTCATCCGTATTACCTGTGTGTATTAGAATGTACTCAAATCCGGGAACATCTTTTACCCACAGCATACCTTTATGCATATCCTTATACTTATCAGAGTACCGCTTGTGGAATCCCCCTACAGTTCTAAGTTCTACATTATAAGTACCGCTAGGGATTCTTGTCTCTCCGTTTACTTTTATATCCCTATGTTCATCTTCTAGTGTGTAAGCTAAAAACTTTGTTGCATAGGTCACGTCTAATAGAACTCCTAGAGTTCTGTCTTGACCGCTATCATACCTTAGGACCTTTAGTCTCATTTCAATGTGTGTTGGTTTGGTCAAAGTTAGTAAATTTGTCTTATGAGTAAATTCAAGAAACTTGTAGGCGAACTACAAAAGGAAGGTAAGTCTGAGGAATCAGCAAAGAAGATCGCTTATTCTATAGGAGCGAAGAAGTATGGCAAGGCAGGAATGGCTAAGAAGGCAGCAGCTGGAAGAAAAAAATACAGATCAAAATGAAACTTAAAAAAACTAAAGACAGTAAAAAGGTAGATGCACCTAAAGGTTATCACTGGATGACAGAGGGAGGCAGACACTTTCTTATGGAGGGAGACTATAAGCCCCACGAAGGGGCAAGTCCTTCCGCTCCCTTTAGGGTTGTTACCCACGATAAGTCTATGAAGGCAGATATGGGTATGAAGCTTGAGGCTATGAAGACAGCTAATAAGTACAAGAGCGGTGGATCTGTAAAAAAAAAAGCCCAATAGCTAAACGATACGGAGACGGACACTCTAGAAAAAATTTGTTTAGCCCTAACTCTAATTACGGAAGTACATCCTCGCATTTAATGGAATCAGCAGAAGCTGATGGTAAGTTTTATGCTTACCCAACTTTATTTCCTAACCCTATGTCAAATCAATCTAGCCAAGACCCTAAAGATTGGATGGAATTAGGAAGTAGAGATGCTTTTGATTATGCAGCAAGTGTAGGGGAACTCTATAAGTTTGATACAGACGAAGAGGCTAAAAAGTGGGCTAAAGGAGGATATAAAAAACAATACAATAAAGGAGGAAAAGTAAAGTCTAAAGTAAACCAAGCGGGAAACTATACTCAGCCTGGTATGCGTAAAAGAATTTTTAACAGAATAAAAGCGGGAAGTAAAGGAGGAAACCCTGGACAGTGGTCCGCTCGAAAAGCACAGATGTTAGCTAAATCATATAAGGCCGCTGGTGGCGGATACAAAAACTAATGGCACTACGTAAATCACAACAGTCATTAAAGAACTGGACCAAGCAGAAGTGGAGAACTAAGTCTGGTAAGAAATCATCAGAGACGGGAGAAAGATATCTACCTGAGGCTGCTATTAAAAACCTTACGGACTCGGAATACGCAGCAACAACCAGGGCGAAAAGAGAAGGAACAAAAAAAGGAAAGCAATTTGTTTCTCAGCCAGAATCTATAAAAAAGAAAGTAAAGAAGTATAGGTTTATCCCCCTATCTAAGAGACGTTAATTGGTTCATCTCCTTGTAGCTTTCTATATAATCGCTGTACTAATAGCCTTCCTTTTTGAGACAAGGCGTATCGAACGCGGTAATTAAACTTTGTTTCTTCTCGAAAGATATGATCCTCTAAGTTTTGAGACGGGGTCAGCCTATCAAAGTGCTTATATATATAACCGGCCCTAATTAAAGGGTATACCCCCTTGTCATATTTTTTTATTTGTTTAGGACTTTTATGCATAGACTCCGCTAAATACTCTAGTGTAAAAAACTCCAGGTCATATATAAATAATAACATTTCAATATCTGTTTTACTTATATTATAGCTTAACGCAAAATCTTTATATACTAAAGAAATGTTTTTTAAATAATTATTCTTTACATATCTTTTATCTAGGTGAGAAAAGTCTCTAAATAATTTCTTTCGGCTTACTCTACTTTTGGGCATATTCCTATCTTTGCTGTAAAAGTAATAATATGGCAAGTCTTTCTGGTCAAAAAATTAAAGATAAATTTGGTCTTCTTTTAAAGTTAGAGTCTGCAGCGGCTTCCGCTACTGAACAAGTTGTAGAAGATGGGGCTGGTAATGACACCGCCTTAAAGCTGTCTACTGACACTCTTGAAACTACAGGCAAATTAAAAATACCTACAACTACTGCAACATCCAATACAGATGTAAGTGCATTAATGATGGACTCCACTGGAGAGGTTGTTCTTAGAAATTTATCTACGTCTGCAATTGGGGGAAGTGCTATTAATGCATCCTCTCCACTCGCAACAGCAACAGTAGCAGGAACCACTAATGTGAGCGTAGTAGACGCGGGAACTCTTAACGCCCTAACCTCCAGCACATTAGCTACAGCTGATAAGTTTTTAGTTTGGGATGAAAGCGCAAGCGCATACTTATATGTAGACGCATCAAACTTATCTGCGTTTGTAGGCAGTAACTCCGGAGGGGGATCAGGATCAGGAACGGGTCAGTCCACTTTGCTTTTAAGAATGGCAGCATCTCAATCAGTACCTGTAAGTAGCACACCTACGGCAGCCACAACATTGGTAGAGTATACAGCCGCTTCAGAAACAAGAAACGAAACAGCAGCAACAGGAGACACTAGGCTTTTTGGAACCTCTGTAAATACTGACTTTACTATTCAAGCAACGGGAAGTGCCTCCAATCAGGTATTACTTAGAACCTGTGATGTTAACTGCTTTGAGTTTGAGGCAGTTATAGAATTTGATGAGAGTGATGCAAACACTAATCTATATGCACAAGTTAGAATTGCAGGAACAACTATTGCTGAATCAAAATCAACATCTACAGTAGGTAATATTGTAGGAGAAAAACAACTTATAGTTAGAGGATTCTACGGACCTACTAGTTCAGTAGATAGAATACTTACACTTACTGTAGGTTCATCTACAGGTAACGCTACAATTAATGGTGGATATTTTAAAGTCACAAATGTTGGAGTTCCTGTAGCATAAGTTGTATATTCGTAATATGGATTACGAAGCCAGACAGGAATTATTATTTAAGATACAAGAAAAAGTAGAGGAAATTATGAGTATAATAGAAAACTCTAAATTTTCTGATGAGTGTATGGCTTTGTATTGCTTTGGTGTAGGCGTAGATGAAATGAAATCTAAAGAGTCAGACGTTTATGAATATATCACAGGATACTCAGTAGATAATACAGACGAAATAAAAATGATGCTAGAGACTGTAGCTAAAGGCTACATTAATTCTATTGACAAACCTAATCACCCTACTGACTCAATTGACTATTGGCTAAATCTTTAATAAAATGGAATCATCAAGATACACAAGGTGTAGAAAATGCAGAAGAAATATAGATTTGTATTTAGAATCTGCTGCTAGATTATATATGTACATAGATCACACACCTGAAGCAAAGAAAGAAGCAAAGATTAAAGAAATAGAATTATTAAATAAAATTGCTAAGATTGATCCAGGGTTTGCGGAGAAGTGTGGATGGTTAAGTCATAGCTCTTAATAAAATTAAAATGGAATTAATTAGAAAAATAGTAGTGGGTGTTAACCCCAAAGACGCTATGGCTTATTTCGTAGGACAAAAAGCAGGAGAGGCTAAGGTAGATTCTATAGTTTTAGACGAAAGGGCGTTATCTCAACACGGAGTAAAAAGATATTTAGTTTATCTGTCTCATCCTAGCGATGGTATAATGCTTTGGAAAACAATAGATAATATGCCTTGTTTAATCGAACACGACTGCGAATTCAAATGAAACCCATAAGAAAATTTATTGTAAGAATACCTAAAGCAGTTAACGATGTTATTAAGGTTGGGGGCAAAGAACTATTTATAGATTCTAAGTTCACAGAGTTTGATCATAGAGCTTATGAGGGAGAGGTTGTTGGCGTT
>TARA_R110001583_G_scaffold195541_1_pt1 | contig 21244 bp, 21 predicted proteins | sample TARA_R110001583 | Tara Oceans TARA_R110001583 (sample SAMEA4398432) | marine metagenome | biome: Polar Biome; feature: [MES] marine water layer (ENVO:01000295) within the mesopelagic zone...; material: water (ENVO:00002006), including particulate matter (ENVO:01000060) such... | reverse complement strand
CAAGGACTCCATGCCGCTCCCTCTGGATTAGATTTAGGCGATATCGCCAACCGGACAACTAGGCTGACAGAGGGGGGGATCTCCATGGCGCAATCGGGAAATCTATCCCATAAATTTTTCGTTAACTTTAATGGGTGGGTGGGTTGGCGGACGCTACAACAAAGAGATAAAGGATCGCTTACACAAAAACCCCTGCTCAATATCTATAGAAAATCGGCATTTTAGTTAAATTTTCCGTTCTTGAGACGAATATAGGCCCCAAAACTTAACTTTTTCGTCACTCCATAAATTGCCGGCGTGGCGATTCGCCGATACATTCCAGGGCATTTTCACGCGAATGGGATGGGAGCCACTTCTGCTTGTTTGAGGCAGCTTTGTCCATGCTCATTGCACTTGGTGAAACTGGCATATGAGGATAGATGTGGTTATATCAGCGACAAGAGGTACTGCCGGTAGTATTGAGAAAAGCTCAGCGTCAGTAACGAAGCATTTGTAACTTGCAGCTCGCTCTTTCCATTCTGCTCTTTAACGGAAAGGGGGTTATCTTCACTTTCTTTTGCGCCTTCGGTATCGCCATTGGCGTGCTCAGCGTGGGATTGGGTCAGACGGTCATTAAGCTTTTTTGCCTGCAGCGTGGATTGATCCTCGGGAAGGTCATTCGCGATTCTTTGCGAGTATTTACGCAGGGTAGGTTCAGCGATCACGTAAAGCCACGCTTCCCTATCTTCAATACCCATCTTTCTTAAAATACGGCCCAGAACCTGTCTGTAGTGAAGCTCGGTGCGAATGCGGCTGAGGTAGCAGCAAACAGATAGGCGCTGAATATCTGTGCCTTCAGAAATCATGCTAACCGCTACAATCCAGCAGGTGTTGTCATGACGAAACCGGTCAATTAGTTGCTGAGCCCGAGGTGTTTTACTGGTGACCACTACATAGCTTTGATGCTTAGCATTCAGTATTCCAGCAATTTGGTGGGCATGCTCAATATCCGTTGCCACCACTAGCCCCCCAGCTTGAGGGATCTTATGTCGGGTTTCACTCAGCTGCTGAATACCTATATCCAGCACAGCATTGAGGATGTCGTCATGGCGCAACAGGTCTTCGTAGCTAACGGGTGACTCACTGAGTAGTTGAGAGAAGCATGAAAACCCTCGAACAGACTCAGTGTTTTCTTTTTCCTCGACGAGCCTGATTAAAGGGTTATCGATCAGCGTAATCCGTGGGGCTCTGCAAACGCCGTCGTTCACAGCACTTTGTAGGTCATAACGGTAGTCACAGATCAGCTGCCCTTCTGGATCAGAGTACCGTGCCAATGCGATAGGAAGGTCATCAGAACGCCAAGGGGTTCCAGACAAGCCGAGGGTATAAGTTGCTTGATCCTGGATATTCCGAATAATCTGCTGCCCCCATGTATTACTAAGGAGAGGATCATGACCTGCGCAGTGATGAATTTCGTCGAAGATAGCTAATACGCGGAATTTTTTAAAAATATTCCAAAATTCTTCCTGTTGGTATTCCATGGACTGGTAAGTATAAGCTGCTCCTGCGGATGCAATGACGTTTCCAAAACGCTGATCTAAAACAGCAGAAAATGTGCGCTGCATACCTGCAACCACTTCCCGCGTAGGGGCAAAGCAGATAACGAAGTCGATAAGCTGTTCTTCAAGTAACCACCTGGCCAATTCGGCAGCAAAACGCGTTTTCCCGCTACCCGGGGTTGCCTGAACGAAATAATCACGGTGGCTCTGATAGTGTGCTTTGGCCTTGTCTAAACAGTCCGCTTGCCACTTCCGCAATACAAACATGAGCCACTGAGGCGGCTTATGGCCTTTTCTAAAGCGCTGACATGGCCTAAAAGACGTGAGCTACGCTCGTGAGCACTGCGGTAGTCAATTGAAAGGCTATTATTAAGCTCCGGGTGTTCCTTCATAAGCTGCTGGAAGGCCTCCACTTCCCCTAAAGATTCCAAAAACCGGCTTTGCGCCTCATTTAACTTTTTTTCCAATACCGTGTAGCTATCGGCAGGCGCCTTTACTGCTTGCCTGTTCTCTTTGCTATTTGACTGGTTCGCATCATTGGTGACTGGCTCATTCGGTGTTTGAGGATGAGTACGCTGTAGCCATGAGACAAAGTCATCTTCATCAGTATCAAGATCAGCTTCTATCAACATAGAGCTCACATGGTACTTCTGGCCGCGGCTCTTTATCTCACTGTCCTTCTCTACAAATTGAGCCTTAATTAACTTTCTGACGCGCTCATAAATAAAGCGACGTAGTGGCGCTTTATTCACTGGATTTACGTCGTATTGCTCAATGTACTGATCCCGAAGGCTTTGAACGCAGAATGTTACATTTTCTGGTTTCAGTAAGAGTTCAATGATTCGCCTATCTATGCTCGGGAGGTTACGGGACATGGGTATGGGCATCAAAGGAGTGAAAATACGGATTATAAGCCGTGGCTTGATAGGCCGCAACGCTCGATAGTCCTGCCTCATGACCAATGAGGCAGATATGGAAGAGCTGGCAGTCGCTATCGGAAAAAACATTAGGGAAAAGCGCCGAGCGAATGGCCTCTCTCAGGATCGCTTTGCATTAGTAGCAGGCATTGATCGTAGCTATATGGGGAAGATAGAGCGTGGTGAGGCGAGCATCACCTTAGAGAAGCTGTACAGGATTGCAGAAGCATTGCAGTGCGAGCCGATAACCCTACTCCCTAAGCCGGCTTCAATTCGCCTACCGGCCCCTCGTAAGGCTAATAAAGCCGGACTTAACGAAGGCCGATAACCGCTTCTGCGATGAGAAGAGGCGACTCAATGGCAGTTTGAGGTGGCGTTTTTGCTATGGGTCTGCATCGTTCGTAACGATACCCAAGAAGTCTCCGAGCCACCTACTTCCGCTAGTACAGCGCAATTTTCGTATTGATTGCCGTTATTAGCATTGAGGGTAAAGCCGACTTTTCGAAATGCTTCTTTATCGTGATTTTCAGAATTCATCTTCATTAATTAATCGAAATACCATTCGCTTGGCATGGCTAAAGTCACTCTTAGGTAGCACGTGCCAATCGTACGCTTCGCTCCCCGGCACCATTTCCTGCCCCACTGCACAGCGATCTCGCTCGTAGCGAAATCTTGTGCCAGCAAGTGATTGCCACTCGACAACATTGTCACCGCTAAAAACCGGTTTGAGATCACTTATTTTTCGTATGCCCATCGCAGGAAGCCACCTAAAAGAACTGAGGCTTTAATAACCTATTTTCTTAAGCAACGCCAATGCCATTCGTATGCGGGTAGCAAAATGCAGCTGTCGGCCAAAAGCAGCCAATTAGATTTATCTGTTTTAATGGCGCATTTTTAGATGAAAACCTTATACAAACACTCAAATTGACCGCTCAATCAATCCCCACAAACCCCAAATATATGGCCAGAGTAGCTTTTAACCCTTACATCACTGTCGCCAAGAGCGTTTTCGCGATCGATAACAGACGCTGATCCTGCCAGCGGTCGGCGATTAACTGCACGCCAACCGGCAACCCCGCTTGTCCCGTGTGCAGCGGTAAGTTGAGACACGGCACCCCGAGCAGCGTCCAAGCTCGACAATAGATTGGGTCGCCGGTAGCATGCAGCCCTTCTGGCGCTACACTTGGGGCACTCGCCGCCAGGATTACGTCGGCCTTATCCGCAAACACCCTAGACAGCGCCTGTCTACACTGCTCGGCCGCCAGTAAGGATGCACGATAGTCAATATAGGATGTCGCTGTTCCTTGCTCGATCAACTCAACCAGCTTGGCTCCCATCTCTTCGCCATGATGGTGAAATTCACTGGCCAATGTCTGCGCCGCTTCATAAGCTAAAACCACCTTGTGATGCTCAATCAGCTCATCGTAACGAGCATCTAAGGGCAGTGTGAAAACGCTGGCACCGGCCTGCTCCAGTTGTTTTACGGTCAGGGACAGGGCCCGTACGACATCGTAATCAAGCGGCCCCTCACCCGGTAAGTTGCGGAGCCCGACGCGAATGCCCCTAAGATCAGGCAATGCCTTGATGGGGTCAGAACGTGTCAAGGCCGTGAAAGCAGTACAAATATCGTCCATATGTCGAGCAAACCAGCCCAGCGTATCCATCGAGGGAGCAAAGGCCTTGATCCCCGAAAAGGACACCGTATTGAAAGTAGGCTTGAAGCCGAATACACCGCAGTAACTCGCTGGCCGAATAATGCTTCCGGCCGTCTGTGTTCCCAAGGCAAGGGGCACCATGCCGGCGGCAACAGCAGCGGCCGAGCCACTGGAGGAGCCTCCCGGTGTACGGGAGATATCTAAGGGATTTCTCGTCTTACCAGGTGTGAAGTAAGCAAACTCCGTGGATACGGTCTTGCCGAGCGGCAGAGCCCCCTGATGCCTAAGCAAGGTGACCACAGCCGCATCCATGACGGCGCCCGGCGAGACGAGATAGCCCTCCGTTCCCCAAGTGGTTGGCATCTCTGCAGTATCGATGATGTCTTTGATGCCTACCGGTACGCCGCGCAATAACTGCCCAGGGCCCAACATGACCTCAGTCGACGTCGACGGCATAAGACATTCCCAGGCTCGGATATCCGCATCGCGCGCCTGAATCTCTGCCTGACAGGTATGCCACCAGCTAAGCTCATCACATTCACCTCGGGCAACCCGGGCCTGGAAGCTATCAATCGTGTCCTCGCCGTGCTCGATCATGCATGTTCTCTCTATTCAATGGGGAGTTAGCGGGCCAAACCGTATCTCTGCTAGCTCACTGGAGCGGAGGGGTACCGAGAATGGCCCGGCCATTACCCAACCGATCCTCCATAGCCTGGCCAATGGCCAATAGCCGCGCGTCCTGCCAGGGACTAGCTAGTACCTGCAAACCCACTGGCATACCGTCAGCATCCTTCCCCACCGGCAATGTCAGCCCACAAAGCCCCATGAAGTTCCCCACTACTGTATTGCGCAGGGCCTGCATGTTTGCCCGGGGATAGGCTCCGTCCGGATCGAGACTCTCCAGGGTCGGTGGCGTCAGCGTAACGGTTGGGGTCAACAAGGCGTCGACGCGCGTCAAGCAATCCGCAGCGCTTGCAGACAATGGCCTAAGCACATCACAGCGCCGGACATACTCCCAGCCGGGGATGTCATCTGCCGCCTTGACCCGCGCCGCCACGTTGGGGTCTAGGCTCTCGATAGCCTCCGGTAGCTGAGTCTTGAGGAAAGCAGCCAATTCGACCGCTGCTAGCCCGCCCTGCTGGAACAACGTGAACACCTCATCCGTGCGAGGCAAATCGAGGGTCACGATCCGGGCCCCCGCCGCTTCCAGCTGACGAATGGCAGCCTGAACAGACTCGGCGATCCCAGGGCTGCAGTCCTCCCAGAAATAGGCCTCTGGTACACCGAAGGTCAAATCAGCAAGCTCGGGGGGCGCGGGTACACTACTGGGCCGTGTCGTCAGGGAGCCATCCAACGCATCGAAGGCAAAGGCCAAATCGTCAACACAGTTGGCTAGCAGACCCGGCGTATCTAATGTGGCGGACAGCGGTACGATCTGGGATGTCGACCAGCGACCGACCGTTGTCTTGAGTCCCGCCACACCAGTCATTGAGGCAGGCACACGAACCGAGCCTGCCGTGTCCGTACCCAACGCCAGACTGGCCGTCCCGCCAATCAGCGATACTCCTGCACCGGCACTGGATCCGCCTGGAGTTCGGTGGTGTACCTGATCCCAGGGATTGCGAGGTGCTCCCCAATGGGCATTCGTGCCAAGACCGCCAAATGCAAACTCTACGGTGTGGGTCTTGCCCATCACGCTTGGTAGTTGGCTCAACAGCGCCGAAATCACAGGGCCAGGCAATTCCCAGTCCCGTGGCAGTCGTCGGGCAGAGCCGGCATAAGTCGGAAACCCCGGTACCGCATAGATATCCTTGATCGACACTAGGAGGCCCATCAGGGGCCCGGTGTCGCCGCCACTAGCAAGTACGGCATCAGTGGCTCGGGCCGTCTCTCTAGCGGCCTCACCGTTCCATGTCAGATAGGCATGATCCTGCTGGCCGCGGGCTCGATAGGCCTCCAGCGAGGCCTCAACTAGGGCGGTGGCCGTGAGCTTGCCGCTGCGAAGCCCAGCGTGCTGCTCGCGCAGTGGACGGTTCAGAGGTGAATCGGTCATGGTGTGCCTCCTGGGATTAGTCACGAACCTCGAAGATCGATTCGACTTCGACGGCAGCATTTCCTGGTAGCGTGGCGACACCGATCGCCGTGCGAGCGTGCTTTCCGTTATTTCCAAATTGCCATCAATTTCTGCGAAGGTGGCCAATAATACCCCCGGTTGTGCAGCGACCGCAGACCTCGTAAGGCAAAGAGGATCAGCAGCAATACTCCCGCAGTCTTGTGGGCTCCAAACATAAATTGCTCGACGGCGGTGTCGTCCAGCAGCGAGAGCGCAGTCAGAAACTGTGTAGTAGTCAACTAATCCCCGACAATATTTTAAGTTATTCTTCTGCGATCAAGGGTCACATGCCGTCATTGAATGTATAAGGATGTTGCCTGTTTTAGTAGCCCATCGGATAGTCGCCTATATCTTTCCTTGCATCATAAATCAAACGGAATCCGAGTGATGGAACCCATTCGCTTTTCAAGCTTCGGAAGATACGCTCTAACGGCAACGGCGCATTGCCGCTCCTATGTCAAATAGCCTCTCGTAATTTCCCAAGGTTTTTTATTATCAAGGGGTGAATAGCTCACGAACAAACCAACGCCTCATCTATTTCAAGCTTACGTTCCGGAAATCGTGCCAACACTGGTTAACCGTCGTCAACCCCCTCACTCTTTGAGAGTAGGCGAACATTCCTCGCCGAGAGGTAAACAGTGGCAGGATGGGTAAACGCTTCATCAGCAAAGAGTCTGCCTCGCGGTAGAGTGAAGTCCTATCAGGCTTCGCGAGTGTACGTCGTGCTCGGTCCAACAGCGCATCAACCTCTGCATCAGCATTGTAACCAGCGTTGAAACCACCCGGTGATTGATTTGCACCATGAAGCACCTGCGCAAGCCAAAGGTCAGACGACATACCCCAACTCATTTCTGTAAACGCTACATCAACTGGAGCACCTTCACGCCACTGATTGCAGTATGTGACCCAATCTTCGTGAAAGTTTACCTCTAGTTGAATACCTACCTTTTTAAGATCTTGGGCCAACCTTTCGAATATTCCACCCGGGTTAAGCTGTGCAGAACCTGCTCTGGCAGCCTCCACTTTAAGGACGAGGCCATTTGGAAAGCCAGCATCTTTCAAGAGTTTTTTCGCTAATCCTGGATCATACGGATAATAGTCTGGGGCAAACGCATCGTAGGACGGAGCTCCGGGCGGAATCGCACTCACTGCGGGTATAGCAGCACCGGGAAACAACTCTGCACAAAGAGCCTTACGGTCGATAGCGTGTGCTATTGCATGTCGTACTCTAATATCAGATATCTGCGGTTCACGCTGATTGAGCACTAAATACCACAGATAAGGTGGCGAAAACTCCGGTACATTAAAGCCCCGAGCAGACAGGTCAACTAGGTCTGCACCTTCCAGGCTGTATGCAAAATCCACCCTTCCGTCGACTAAAGCTTTAACTCGATCATCACGGTCGGGAAAAGGTAAAAACTGAACGGCCTCAATCTGGGAGCAGCCATACCAGTAGCTGTCGTTACGCCGCAGTTCAACGGCCGAGCCGTACTCAGTTTCAAAGCGACGATGGAACCGAAATGGACCAGTACCTGGCGCCCTATCAGAACACTCATCAGGGCCATAGTTTCGAATAGCTTCAGGACTGATTAACGATTGTGAGCCTGGTGCGTCTTCCTGTGTCATGTACCTGAGAAACTCCGGACTTGCTTCCGACAAGGTAAACTCAACAGTCATATTATCGAGTGCTCGGACCTTATCGATCAGCTCAACTCCCGCGCGGTTGAAATCAGCCGCGACAGGCGAGAAATAAAGTGAATCCGGGCAATACAAACGCTCGTAGTTTATAACGATAGCTTCAGCGTTTAGTGGTGCTCCATCATGAAAAGTCACGCCGCTTCTTACTGTAAAGACGTAACGACGAAAATCATCTGATATTTCACAATCCACCGCGAGCCTTGGTACAACATCTGTCGGATCAGTAAAGTTCACTGGAGCGGAGTCAAAATCATCTTCGAATAGGCTTTCATGTGTCTGCTGCACCACTCGAGCCGTGTTCCAGCCTCCAAAAGATCTGGGGGGGTCTATCTCATCCACGGACCAATCAAGTGCAACCCTTAGAATCTTGTCTTCTCGCATTTAAATTTTCCTTGTTGAAAGACTGTTTAAGTAGCAAATAAACGACTATGGTCCCGAGCATGCCGCATTGAAGCGATTTCTAACCCTGCTGCCGCACTACACTCCATCTCACTAAGCTCCGTGTGTAGAGCTATTCCCGCTGCTTTAGTAATTTCCGGGGTAAGCGAGGCCAATAAGGCTTGAGCAGCGGATGCCGGGATTACGTCTAACCGAACAGCAGCTGATAAGATCATTGAGGCAACCCCCCTCAACTCCATAAGCACAGCATCTTCTCTACTAATTTCTGTTGCGGCCGCCACAGCTCCCGATACAACTGATACATGGCCTGGAGTTTCTTTGTTTGCGACTGCTTGGACAAAACGCACTAGCGTAGAGTTAGTGTGAAGAGCGGGTGCTAAGGATGCGAGCCTACTGCCACAACGACGAGAAGCCGCTTGTGAGGAATGGGTTAACTTAAGGAGATCAAGCCGGGCATCGACCCGAAGCAAATTGCTCAGGCAGTTCGCTTCAAGCGCACCATGCGCCAAGGCGGTAGCTGCGCCATCAGCCCGCGCAGCTCCATGAGTCAAAGCCGACATGATCATGTTCTCTAGATCTTTTGGACTTTGAACTAGTCCGTCTCTGAATAAGCGCTCAAGCCCAAAGGCATGCGCATGTCGTCCGATTGGCAGAGCAGAATCTGAAAGCTGCATCAGTGCCAGAATAGAGCTAGCGCGACGAGCGAACGTACAGCTAGGCATGGAGATGGCTGTGAAATTTATGTTCTCGCGCGGCCGTACCACTAGGCGGCGCAGAAACAGCAAATGCCCGCTGCTCAAAGCGTACTGCGATATTATGAAAACCTAGTGCATGAATTGGCCGTGCAGTTAGGTGGTGTGTGTCGGTTACAGGCACTAGAATTTCATCTTTGTGAAACTCGGCAGGCGTATGCCGATTACCTAGCGCATGACCAATCTGAAAGGCCTGTTCCGGCGTGATGGTGCTCGATGCAATTACCATCACTAACTCTGGCTGGCGGGCTACAACAAGAACTCGCGTACCGTTATCGTGAATAACGGCCCCATCAAAGAGCCAGTTCGGACTGGAAAAATCGATCCCTATCTCTTCTCCAGCACCGCTAACAGTACGTAGCCGACGACGCCCAGCATCTGAGGCTGTTATCCAGACCTTATCTCTAATACGTCCTATAAAATCTTTGTCGTCATAACGCCCTAGAATATTGTGTACTAGTAACATTATTTTTTACTTCCTTAATGTCGGTGCAGGGCGACCCCGAACATGCTGTCGGGCGACACTCCATACATTCTGCATAGCGTTTCGTAAAACTGGAGAACTATCAGTAAGGAAACGGGCAATAGCGCCGTATCCCGAAGCAAGAGGCGCAGCCCCTCCATATACTGAACTCAGTTCTCCAAGCCGATTACTTAACTTTCTAGCGAGCTGTTCGTTATCGGTTTTTTCGCTCAAGACCACTAACGTGCCAACGTAGCCTACGCCTCCCAATGCGCCTGTTAATGCCGGGTTCGCTTCGCTTGGCCTAAAAGTCGAAGCGTCCACCAACACCGGCCGTCGTTTAAAACTGGCCTCAAGGCGCAACGAGACGGTGTCATAGGCATATTCCTCACCGCGAGCGACCCTGCCAGGAGCGATGCTCTCACACAGGATCGCTTCTGCTCCCTCCGACAGGTCAATGTAAGTTTCTTGACGGTAAACGGCCTTTGCATGCGGAATAACCATGTCCGGAACTGACTCAATATAGGCTCCTGGACTCAACTCAATATATGTCTTTTGGGAAGCTAACCCCTCGCCTTGAACTCGAGTCGCGGCGGGGGTAGAAAGACACATTGAGGTACCGTTTTCGAGATACAGATCCGTACGAAGTCGATCTCCTCCAAAAACCGAACCAGCTACATTTTGGGCATAAATTAAAGCGCCAGATTCTGACTCAAGCGGTAGTACTGTCGTAGTAGTCAATGGGTAGCGCTGTCTTCGCTCCACCAACCTCGTACGCCCATATCTGTCGTTCCGAAAACGCAACGACAATAGCCCGTCGTTCATTCGTTTAGTCTTCCGAAAAGCGCACTCCGTTTAATCTCCTCAAATACTTCATTTACGCCCTTTCCGCTTCGGAGATCAGTATAAAGAGAGGCCTTCTCTGGACGCGCGATTGAGACATCGTCAGAGATACGTCCCATATCTGCGTCGACATGTATAGCCAGATCAATTTTGTTAATCACTAACAAGTCTGCTCTCATCACACCCAAACCTCTTTTACGAGGAATATCATCTCCGCCGGCCACATCTATGACAAAAGCCCACCAATCCACAAGCTCACTTGAGAAAGTGGCAGCTAGATTGTCTCCACCACTCTCGATGAAAATGACGTCAGGTTCGAAACGATGCTCTAACCATCCCGCAGCTTCGATGTTTACTGATGGGTCTTCACGGATGGCAGTGTGCGGGCAGGCCCCACTTTCGACCCCTAGAACTCTCTCGGGATCAATTAAGCCAGAACGCTTAACACGCTCAGCATCCTCATCTGTAACAAGGTCATTCGTTATTACTGCGACAGAGATACCCTCCGCAGCAAACAAAGGGAGCAAGCGTTCTACCAAACGCGTTTTTCCACTCCCAACTGGGCCTCCAAATCCTAATCGAACTGCAGACATAACTTAAACTCCCTACTTAAGCATGTACGATTGTCCGAGCGTTACTCGGGTTAGTGGTTTGCTGGTAAGGACCTGGCCGTTGATAGATACTTGAAAAGTATCTGCATCAACATTAATGTCTGGCACGACATCATTCAGCAGCATATCGGTTTTACTAATCCCTCGCGTATCAGCGACCGGGACCATTGCAGACTTTAGGTCTAACCGTCGGGCCACCCCCGAAGCAATTGCCGCTGGAGAGACAAAGCGTACACCTAAAGCTTGAGGTGCCCGGCCAAAATATCCCCACATAGGTCTGTAACGGAGGGGCTCACATGACATTAGCGACGCATTGGCCTCTCCCAAAGGTGCCCAGACAGGAAACCCGGACTTCATTATGAGTTCCGGCTTAACCCCAAAACTGTGCGGTTTCCAAAAAACAAGATCGGCTAATTTGCCCGTCTCTATAGACCCAACTTCAGCATCGATGCCAAACATCCGAGCGGGATTAATAGTGTATTTTGCAAGGTAGCGACGAATCCGAAAGTTATCTGCACCGCTCCCATAGTCTTCTTTAAGAGGTCCGCGCAGCTCCCTCATGTGATCTGCGAGCTGCCAACACCGCGAAATCGTCTCTCCTATACGACCCATTCCCTGGCTGTCAGAACCGATTGCGCTTATGGCACCGATATCATGTAAGACATCCTCAGCTCCGATGGTTTCTTTACGGATTCGGCTTTCTGCAAATGCTACATCTTCGGGCAGACGCGGGTTGAGGTGGTGACTCGTCATCGCCATATCGAAGTGTTCATCGAACGTGTTTATAGTGAAAGGATTTGTCGGGTTGGTGGAAGAAGGCAAAATGTTGGCCTTGCCGCACATTCGGATAATGTCTGGAGAATGGCCTCCGCCAGCGCCCTCTACATGGTATGCATGGATACTGCGCCCAGCGATAGCACGTATTGTGTGCTCTACAAATCCGGATTCATTGAGCGTGTCGGTATGTAGCTGAATTTGCCCTCCTCCAATCTCAGCAGCTTTGAGCGCTGCATCAATAACAGTTGGAGTCGCACCCCAGTCTTCGTGGATTTTTAACCCTGCTGCACCCGCTGCCAACTGTTCAAGTAACGGCTCAACTTCATGCGAAGCGGCTTTAGCAATAAAGCCAAAGTTCACCGGGAAAGCTTCAGCTGCCTGCAACATATACCCCAGATTTGTAGTGCCAGTAGAAGCTATAGGAACAGTTGTAGGCCCGAGCCCTCCACCCATTAATGTGGTAACCCCAGCCGAGAGTGCCTCTTCCACTTGCCCTGGATCAATGAAGTGCACATGGCAGTCGATGGCTCCAGCAGTAACGATTAACCCCTCAGCTGCACGAACATCCGTGTTTACACCCACTATAAGGCCATCCGTTACGCCATCCATGATGTTTGGATCCCCTGCTTTTCCAAGACCAACGATGCGGCCGTTTTTAATACCAATGTCCGCTTTAACGACACCAAGGGTGGTATCTATGATAAGGGCATTCGTAACGACAAGATCAAGCACGCCATCAGCCGCAGTCAAAACACCATCGCATCCTGTCCCGCCTCTCATTGTTTTACCTGCACCAAACACTAACTCGTCACCGCCGACACAGTAGTCCTGTTCTACTTTTGCCCAGAGGTTAGTATCCCCCAGCCGAACAGAATCCCCGACCGTCGGCCCGTAGAGTTGCACATATCTCGAGCGCTCAATTGAATGAGCCATACACTACTCCTGCAAAAAATCTAATAATCGGGACTTGGCAGTAGAATAAACATTCGGATCATCCAGAGACCCATTAACCAAGCCGGCAAGGCCATGAACTTTCCGGGCTCCACCGATGGCTACCAAATCGATCTTTCGAACGTCCCCCGGTTCAAAACGCAGCGTAGTTCCGGCCGGGATATCGAGGCGAAACCCATATGCGGCAATACGATCGAAATGTAGAGCGGGGTTTACTTCGAAAAAATGATAATGTGAGCCAACTTGGATCGGTCGATCCGCTGTGCTTTGAACTTCTAAGCTCTTTGTATCACGCCCGCTATTCACCTCTACTGGTCTATCGCCAAGTTGCCAGCGGGGCCTAAGTGGAACCACAGAATCCGAAGTTCCTGGTCCAATAGGGTCATGGACGCAAACGAGCTTTTGCCCGTCAGGAAAGAATGCCTCAACCATAACAACATCAATTCGTTCAGGGACACCGGGCATCACGTCATCTTCGGATAAGAGGCTTGCTCCTAAAGAAACCATGCCGGAGACGGTTCCTCCTTCGTGCGCTCCCTCACATATGGCGTCTGCGATGAGTGCCCGGGCCTCAGGCTCGCTGAGGCAGAGACCCTTTTTATGGCGGGACCTGGCGAGCTCAGCTGCCTGGCGTAACAAAAGCCGGTCCACCTCACGCGGAAACAGTCGCACTACTCACCTCCACAGGATCGTTCTTCGCTTGTTTATTGCGGGCCTTGAAATTCAAGAAGTCAGAACAAAAGCCACTAAAAATCAAACAGCTAGGTGAGCAGCGAGCTCATCACTTGAGATATGGTTATCTACCGTACCCTGGTCAACAATTTCACCGAGCTTCAGGATCATGAAACGGTTAGAAATAGTTAAAGCGAAGTCGAGGTGCTGTTCCACGAGGAGTATAGATATGCCTAGCTCATCGCGTGCCCAGACCAGTATTTCTGCCATTCGGTCGACCATTGCAGGTTGAAGGCCTTCTGATATCTCATCGATAAGCATCAACTTCGGGTGAGAGATTAATCCCCGGCACATCAACAACATTTTCTGCTCACCGCCAGAAAGGGTGCCAGCCCGCTGTTTCATACGTTCGAGGATACGAGGAAAAAGTGGCTCGATAGTAGGCAGCCGTTGCTGGAATAGCCGGTCCGATGTGACTCCAAGGCGCAAGTTATCTCCTACAGATAGGTCGGGGAACAAGGTATTTTCCTGTGGGATATGAGCTACCCCGCTACGCGCCATAGTGTGCGGCTTGACCGTCGTAACATCTTTGTTCTGAACGAAAACTTTGCCACTGAAAGGCCGGACAAAACCCATAATGGTTTTGAGAAGGGTTGATTTGCCCATACCGTTCTTTCCCAAAACCGCCAAGATTTCACCTTTCCTTATTCCCAAGGAAACGTCTCTCAGCACGGAAGCCGAACCGTACCCGCTGGTAAGATCGTCAAGCTCTAGGATCGTATCACTCATGCCGATTCCTCCTGTTTGTGCCCGGAATACACGGCCTTCACCAGGTCTGATGCGACGACTTCTTCTACAGTACCTTCCATCAGGATGGCCCCTTGATGAAGAACTACCACGCGGTTACTGATCGCTCTAACAAAGTCGAGGTCATGCTCAATAAGGACAATGCAGAGGCCAAAGTCCCTTGTAAGGTTTGTCAGGACATTGCCTATTGCCATGCGTTCCGGTCTTGTTAACCCTGCCGTAGGCTCATCAAGCAAGAGTACCGATGGTTCAGTTGCTAGAACCATCGCGAGCTCCAGCCCACGTTTCATCCCATGGGAAAGATTCCGAGTTTCCTCAGAAAGCTTCATGTCTAGGCCTGTTGCCTCCAGGATGTCTAGAGAAGGTTGAGGCAGCGCAATAGTCTCATTGCGGTTAAAGAGTCTGGCGCCATCAATTCGATACCGAGCAAGCTTGAGGCATTCAGCAACGGTCAACGTCTCAAACAGACTGGTATTTTGAAAACTTCTACCTACTCCTAGACCGACCACCTGCTGAGGAGAGCTCCGTTTGACATCAACATTATTGATGTAAAGCGTCCCAGTCGTTCTTTCTTTGCCGTCGCTGATGCAGCGCATCAGAGTAGTCTTTCCCGCGCCATTAGGGCCAATGACCCCCAGCAATTCTGTACCCTTCCCTACAAGGTTCACATCGCTTAAAACTTCCAGGCTACCGTAACGACGGGTGAGCCGCTCTATCCGCAAAGGCGGAGCATCCCCAAACGAGCCCTTCAACATTCTCGTCGCCGAAGCTTTAACGATCCTTGCCTGAGAAGAAATGACATTTTTGCGTGGCCACAGGCGCTGCCAAACAGCGGAGAACAGTGGTGCAAGTCCTCGGGGTAATGCGACTATAACTACCACAAAAGCAATGCCAGTCAGAAGTTTCCAAAGAAAGGGCAATGCCCCGGACAACCAAGAAGACATAGTGTCAAAGCCGATGGCCGCAAATACCGGCCCAAGCAAAGTCGCTCTCCCCCCTAATGCAGTCCAGATTAGAAGTTCGGTACCAAGCTGAAATCCCGCCAACTCTGGGGCAACGACATTAGAGAAAGCTGCGTATGCGAATCCAGCGACAGAAGCTACCATTGCCGCGAAGACCATCAGCATCGTTTTAATGCGGGACACAGGAATCCCCAAATAAGCGCTGCGATCTTCGTTCTCACGTATAGCTACTAGCACACGACCGAAATCACTACGAACCAGTAGCCATCCTGCGGTAGTGGTTAACACAAGAAAACAGCCAGCTATCCAGAACCAAACTTCTAGACTCCAAAAGTAGGTTGGGAAGCCTGAAAGTCCGCTGGATGACCCAGTGTAGCTACCGCCTGAATATATTATTTGGGTCAAAACGATAGGTAACGCAAGTGTTATAATAGAAGCATAAATGGGTGATGAGCCGTGGAAAAAGGCCAACCATCCAGTCCCGGCGGCGACGATTGCCGCCATACCTAACGCCAGAGCTAAGCCACCAAGAGCCCAGCCAGGCCCAAACCCATAGTGAGTGAATACAAGACCGCATGCATAGGCACCTATTCCAAAAAATGCAGACTGGCCGAATGTCAGAATACCGGTATAGCCCCAAAGTATATCCACGGTCATAACGACGGCGGCGATAAGCAAGGTCCTAATGAGGATATTGGTAAAATAAGTATCAAGAAAAAACGGCGCGACCGCTACTGCAGCCAAGCCTGCTAGGCAGCCAATTAGGGCAGCACGATGAGTACGAGATAGTTTTATTTCTATGTTAGGCACGACTAAACCCCTTCGGATTTAAGCGGAGAATCATTGCTGCAAGAACCACGATCGTCATACCGCCAAGAATTGGGCTGATAAACGTACTGATGAGTACTTGAGTTCCACCCAAAACTAGCGACGCAAGCATCAGACTTGGGAAGGAGACCCCGGAAATCAATACCAGCATGAAGCTATTCACCAGCCAAGGTAGACCCATGTTAGGATCAACAGAGAGTAGCGGCGTTATTAGAGCTCCAGCGGCACAAGCCAATCCAGCACCTAAACCAAAAGTGATGGCTCGAACCCTGGTACTATCAATGCCCAGACCTCGAGCCAGATCCTCGTTGACAATCACAGCTCGAGCATTGAGACCGAAACGTGTCAGACTGAGCAATCCTATTAGGGCAATAGCAAGCAGTACACTAATAGCGGTAACAGCTAGACGGTAAGCTGAATATTCAACCCCGAGAAACTCAATAGTTCCCGATAGTGGGGATGGGGCAAACTGAACGCCTCGGCCGAATGTCAGAGCGAATATCTGACTGATCACAATACCTAGACCCCAGGTAGCGAGGATGGCATCAAGCGGTCGGTGATAAAGTGGTCTTATAATTGTCCGTTCGACAAGCAATCCAAAAACAATTCCGACAATTCCAGCTAGTGGTACAGAAAACCATGGACTTATGCCTGCAGCACCGGTTAAATACGCCGCATATCCTCCCGCAGTAAGAAACGCACCATGAGCGAAGTTTAAAAGTTTCATCACTCCAAGAATGATCATAAGACCGCTTGCGACTACAAATAAAATTCCCGCTGTAGTCAGAATATCGAAAGTGACGCTACCCACATTGAACCTCTTATCAGTAAAGCGCGTGGCGCGGGTCGGAATATTTCGGTCCACGCGCCACAAGCTAATTAGTCGGCGAATTGTGGGCATTGTTCGCCCGGATCTACTTTTTCAAAGGACTTTACTACCTCGACAGACCCATCACTTGCGACTTTGCCAAGGTACATGGTAAGAGCAGCATGCCGCTGTTTATCCATTGTTATCGAACCTCTAGGACCCTCGACAGTTACCTCAGACAGGGCATCTATGACAGCAGATGGATCGGTCGACCCAGCTTTCTCCACAGCGGCGGCGTAAGCATAGATCCCGTCGTATTGAGGAACAGATAGCTCATTAGGTGTCTCAGCTTCATCGCCGAACTTTTCGTTTAACGCCTCCAAAAACCTCCTATTTGCTGGTGTATCCAAGCTAGAGAGGTAAGAAGCCGCTAAATAAACGCCTTCCGCGTTAGTGCCCATGCTTTTTGCAGTGCCTTCGTCTAACGCATAATTCCCGTATGGTATGTTTACTCCTGCTGAACGGAGCTGCCGGGTAAGTGTTACGTTAGGAGCACCACCCGATGTCGATGTGATCAATGCATCAGGATTCGCCGAGCGTAATTGGGAAATTATTGCTGTCCAGTCTGATCCTTCAATAGGCAGGTAGGATTCTCCTACGACGGTCCCGCCTTTGCTCTCTACATACTCACGTGTAAACTCCAGCATTCCTCGACCAAAAGCGTAGTCACTACCTATCAAGAAGAACTTTTTAGCTTCGTATTCAGACATAAACTGATCTACGATTGGTTCGACTTGTTGCTCCGGAACCCAGGCATTTATATACATCCAGGGTGAACAGGACCGTCCCTCATAGAACGATGTATAGATGAGAGGGACTCTGCCTCGATTGATAATTGGCAGCCCCGCATTTCTCGCCGCGGTGGTCTCCATTGCGACGATACCGTCAACCTCTTCTTGATAAACTAGGCTATCATATGCTCGCTGGGCGCCTTGAGCCCCGGATGCATCATCGGCAATCTCTAGTTGCAAGGGACGTCCTAAAACCCCCCCTTTGGCGTTAATTTCTTCTACCGCCAACTCAGATGCCTGAACCACAGAGGGCGCAACGACGCTATTTGCCCCACTTAGCCCAACAGGGATACCAATCTTAATTGGGTCGGCGGCGTGAGCAGAGATTCCGAAGCAGAGTCCCATTCCTACTAGTATGCTTTTCACTCTCATAGTCATAGTTTTTTTACCTTATAAATGGCGAGTTAGTCGTTAGCCTTAATATTTAGCCCGTTAAAACTCGAATATACGTCTGTTCTTCTGTCATCCAAAAGGTTGTTGAATTGGTTCAGAGTCCGATTACATTTGGCTGCCCGAAAATCCACATTTCCAATTATGACCTCTTCCCTATCGCCACTTGCTGGGCCAGCTAGAGGCCACCCAGTGTGGCCAATTAAAAGGCTGTGCCCCATAAACTTCTGGCCGCGCTCAATTCCAACCCTATCCGCACAAGCTATGACAAGAGAATTACTATGCGCTGCGGCTTGATGTAAAATAGTGGCAATGGGTTCCTTTTCCGCTTGTGGAGCAGGAAATGGCACCCAGTTTGTAGGAATACAAACTATATCTGCACCTTGAATAGCGGCAATGCGGAATGTTTCAGGAAACCAACCGTCATAACAGATTGCTACACTGACCCGACCATACTGCGTATCAAAAACGGGAGCCCCAAGGTTTCCGGGTTCAAAGTAAAGGTTTTCGTCTCCCCACAAGTGTAATTTCCTATAGACACCTAAAACTCCCGAGGAATCTATAACCACTGCACTGTTGTAAAGTTTCTGACTTTCGACTTCTGCAATCCCGGCAATAATAACGACACCTAAACGTTGTGCTGCTTCACTCCACGCTTTACTTGCCGGTCCGCTAGGAACAGTCTCAGCGAGCTTAAAAGCCTCAGTTTTAGAGTGAAAAACGTAGCCGGTGCTGCAAAGCTCGGGTAAAACGATAATGCAAGCGCCTGCATTTGCAGCATGCTCGATTAGCTCGATGGTTTTTCCAATGTTAAACGCTACGTCACCAAATACTGGCTCGAACTGTATACACGCAACTGTGACCTGCTCTTGGCGATCCACACCCGACTTTTCGGAATGTTCCGTTCTTTGAGTACAGAGCATTAGATCACTACTCCTTCTCTCCAGAAACGAGTCGCACATTTAATAGAGGCATAGTCATTGTAGAAATACGTCATCGGATTCTTATTCCTTACTTCAAATAGCCAGCATCGAAATTCTAGAATAATCTTTGCAAAGTGCGGGCCAAATTAAGTGTCTATGCATAGCTTTTGTGTCGATGCATAGCTTTCGTGTATTGCAGGTGATTAAAAATCAATCACTTACCGGTGACTTATGCCTGATTTACTTTTTTCATAGGCACTTAGAAAGAAACTAGTTCTGCCACTCATCCACTAGCTATTGGGGCGTCATATCCAACTTAGCTTATGAAAGCGCACCAATCTGGTTTGTAGCCGGTCAATTTCGGTGCACTGAAAAATCCAGCTTGCTCAGCGTGGGGGGCATTGGTAATCGTCCGCTGAACCTTTCAATTACCCACAAGTCGGTAACGCGTCGGGATTCGCAGCTTGGAACCCTTCGATGAGGTCAACTAGGCAGAGTGAAGCACCGCGCTACGTATCCTGGAAGGACTACAGGGCCGTTACGGCTGCCCTGAAGCAGACCTACCAGTCCGTAACGGAACACGAAGCCCGGCAAGTGCAGGAGACCTTGGGAGAGCGTTAGGATAGTCATTACCCGTAGATCGCCCGATCCTGGCCACCTTCCTAGGACGCCCAAGTTGTCGACCTTCTGCTTTCGCACGACCTATTCCAGCCTTTTGCCTTTCACGAATATTGGAACGCACTATCTCAGCCATTGCGGCAAGCATTGTCAGCATTGCTTTTTCAATTGGGGTGTTTAGGTCGAAACCTTCACGCAGACTAATAATGGAAACTCGTGAAATTTTGGAAGCGCGCTTATCGGTTCTGGAAAACGAAACCGAATTGCCGGATGATCATTAGCGGTTAGAAAGACTGGAAGTATGCTTCATTATTAAGCAAAAAAGGCGGCCTGTCAGGATGGCGATCTTTTGCTTGCTGACTGCGCTATGGCGGCTCCGCCGCTCTTTAATCATTGAAGTAGGCTATCGAAATGGCACCTATTGAACCTAAACAGAAAAGTCTCGAAGGTATTCCTTACCCATCAAACACATCAGTTAAAAACGAGCAAACAACCACGCTGGATCAAAAGCTTGAGCGACTGAGTAGAGTCGCACACACCAGCATACTAGCTCTAAATGTGTGGGAGGAGACAGACGCCGCTATTACCTGGCTGTCCCGACCTAACCAGTCGTTGAACGGCCAAATTCCGTTGGTACTTTGCGAAACTGAATCAGGTAAGAAACAAGTGCAGCGCGTGTTACATGCTCTAGAGTGGGGCAACTCTACATGATGTATTGTTTCGAATGGACATATTTTGTGCAGCAAATAGCGGCTAGCGGCCAAGAGCGTGCCTGCTAAAGTTACAACCATGCGCTTGTCAAAGAAGCGAGGTTATGTGTAAACGCCTCTGTCCATCCTTGTAATCAGATCCAGCACCTGCTGCACATCCTCCTCCATGATATCAATGGAACGTTGCCAATACAGACCCATTGCTCCACTGTGCAACCACTGGTCCGCTGCTGTTTGATCCCCACCAAACAACTCGACAGCTGCACTCCAAATTACGGTAGTAATTTGCTGCTTTGGTTCATCAGCGCTTTGCATATCTTCATCACCCCTTGCAAGTTCTTGTGAAGCCGTAAATTTGATGAGCCTCAGCGGTGTAGGATTTGTCTTTACTTATCCTTCGTTGCTATGTATAGGATTAAAAACGGCTCCTGGCGTAATCATAGCTTGGCAAAATCCTGGCCATGGATCACCTCCACATCGACCAAATACGTATTTCGCCCCAAACGTTTGAGATCCGCCCAGGCAGCGTCAGGCGTGGCCATTTTGAGCGGCCGCCCAATCTCACGCATGCGCGCTAGCAGCTCAATGATGGGTCTACTCGTATGAGTGAACTCAATGGTGCCATAAGGAGTGCGGTGCGTACCTTTACGCCCAGTTGTCATAATGGTTAGGCGATCGACGGGGATTTGTGAGATGGCCCCATACTCTGACAGGGCTGACTCCAGCGACACGTAGCTGTACTCCCCACGGCGCATGGCCCGAGCGATTCGCGCCAGCCGATATGGGTCTGGAGTGCGCGTAAGGGCGTAGCAATAGCTGCCCCGAGCAACGCCTTCAAGAACGCCATGCTTACGCAGTCGGTTGATCTCTTCCTGAAGGGTTTTCCCCCTCTGTCAGCCTTGTTGTCCGATTAGTGATATCGCCTAAATCTAATCCAGAGGGAGCGGCATGGAGTCCT
>TARA_R110001583_G_scaffold33943_5_pt1 | contig 21247 bp, 20 predicted proteins | sample TARA_R110001583 | Tara Oceans TARA_R110001583 (sample SAMEA4398432) | marine metagenome | biome: Polar Biome; feature: [MES] marine water layer (ENVO:01000295) within the mesopelagic zone...; material: water (ENVO:00002006), including particulate matter (ENVO:01000060) such as...... | reverse complement strand
TGGTCTTTTGGCTAAAATAAGTTACGAACAAATTTTTGGCGCTCAACAAAGCACGATTGAACTCATTGATGCACCGGTACTCATTAATGCTCATTTGTATGGCGCGATAGCCGGCATTATATTTTATTACCTCAGTAAACTATTTAAATTAAGAGTGTAATATTTTCTATTCTTCCCCCCCTGCGAACATATAATTGCTAGACAGATGATTATATTAAGTTAAACAAACTTAAAGATTGAAGCTGAATAAAGGTTTGTTGTGAAACTTCTAGTTGACTCATTTGTAACTGAAACTCACTAATAGCAGCCGCCATGTCTAAATCTTCTAAACTCGATAACGTTTTTTGATTAGTTAAGTTAAAATCTAAGGTTGATTCACGTTGATTATCAATAGTACGCATACGTGAACCTAATGCAGTATGAATGCTTGTTACGTTACTCATCGCATTATCTATCTGTAACAATGACATCTCTAGCTTCATTTCACGCTGTGCTTTAGAAGCGTCATCTTCTCCAGGCACTCTCAATAAATCAATAGTGTTTTGAATGGTTGAAAATACAGATTTTTCACCACTTTGACTAAGGGTAAAACTATCACCGTCTTCAACATTCCCCCTAACAGCTGTTTTAATACCATTAAATTCGATTGACTGCCCTTCAACATACAAAGTAGGTTCGATATATTTTGTCATCGAATAAATATCTGTATCATTAGGCACTCCATCAACTTCTAGGGTAACACCGTTGATGGTTAATTCTTGCATATCAGTATTGCTACTATCATAAACAGTCGGCAAAGACGACACGCCATTAATTAAGACTTCAAACTGATTAGCTGTTGTTTCAATAAACTCAATGTTAACAGCACTATTAGCCTCAGGGTAAACTCCTGCAACAGTAGCATCATCTACTTGAGAGATTTTCACATTTGCGCTACCAGTCGCATCAGTATCATCTAATCCATAAACAGCGTACTCAGCATCAGCGCCCGCACTGGCCCCTGAAAAAACAATGGCATAATCTTGATCAACTAAATCTCTGGCTGCATTTTTATCAACCACAGAGGCAGAGCTAATCACTCCTGAGCCGGTATTATTAACACTACCTTCAGAAACAAAAGTACCATTACCCTCAGATATATTTTCAAATACAGCGCTACCAGAATCATATCCTTGTACTAATATGCCTGGCCCCACTTTATAGAAACTGTTTCCACTGTCACCTTCATATTCAACAATCCCGAATTCATCTTTTTGAAATGGTTTTGTATCAACTTCATAGCCAGCAAAAATATATTGGCTATTACCATCTTTGGTATTTGCAACACCAACGAGTTCATCGAGCAAGCCCTCTAACTCTTCAGCTATTACCTCTCTATTTTCAGAGCTATAAGTATCATTACCCGCAGTCACAGTTAACTCTCGCACGCGCTGTAAAATATTGGTCACCTGCGTTAAAGCAGTATCTTCAAGTGCATTTGCACCTTCAGCCATATCGGCATTTTTCAAATGCTGTTCGCCTACACTCAAATCTTGTTTTAAACGTTGAATCGTTGAGATAGCCACGGCATCATCAGAACCGTGGATCACTCGCTTTTGCGTCGACAGATGCATATTTTGCTGACTTAATGTGCTTTGATTATCTAACATACTATTAAGATTACGTTGATAAAACATTTGGGTAGAAATACGCATAATTGTCTCTCTTTATACTATTCAAGCGATTTGCTTATTACCCTTAAATAAATGCAATAATCATTCCAAAAATAGTTTTATATGTTTTCTTAGGGATAGATATTCGAATAATAATTTGTAAATGTTTATTATAGAGGGAAGGCGTTATGTAGTGAGTTCTATTAATTTAAAAAGTAATAAAGCTCACCTAAGTTTGTATGTACTATTTTTATATGTGCTACGTTAATCACATCATGCCAGATCGTCTTTATCGCGAGGCTTGTAAAATAGTATCAAAGATCTCTGAAGCAACTGTGATGACACGAGCAGCCGCACTATAATGTTGTTGGAATTGTAATAAGTTTGCAGCTTCTTCATCCATATTAACCCCACTCATTGCTTGAATACGATCATAGGATTGTGTTTGTAGAATCGTTGCAGATTGCATTGCAATATCTGCATTAGCTGTTTTTGACCCTACCTCTGATAACATGCCATTGTAAACATCCGCAAAAGTGGCTTTACCATCATTCATGAGTTTCTCAGTTTGCAAATCAGCCATTTTCATTATATTGCGATTATCACCATCACCAGTTTCATTGTAATTAACAGTGAAAGTATCAGTCAGTTGAACTGCCCCCGAAATCATCTCAATTTCAAGACCAGCAAATGCAAATATTGCTTTTCCAGTTAATAAATCAGGTGTTGTCGAACTGCTTAAAGATGAAATTGCAGTGCCATTTTTATCTAATACCTCAAAAGAAATCTCACCAGTAGTAGCATCAATAGCAGTGATATCGATAGTCATTAATGGATTATCTTCATCCAAATAAAGTGCATGAGATGTATCAACAATCGCACTGGTACGCAACACTGCAGTACCTGTATTATCTGTACCTGCTACGGTTTTTATTTCAGAATCTGCGGCAGCCACTTTTGAAGCATCTTTATGTTCTAAGGTCGCCTCTTGAGCGGCTAGCCGTGTAGGTCGTAATGTGAATTCTTTGCCTGCCACTAATGAAGAGATAGAATCAATACCAACACTTATTCCAGAGTTAGAGATCGAAAAACGCTTTGTCTCCGCAGTATTAACCGTCGAAGTACTTGTATCACCTGTTGAACGATTTGTTGAAGTGAATGAAATGATCTCTGGAGGTCCAACTTGATAATCATCAACAACCAAATCGAATTCATCGGGTGTTAAAGCACTTAAATCGTCAATACGCACACTAAGTTGCATCTCTCCTAAGCCATCATTATGTGAAAGCACACGGCTTTTCATAGAATCGGCAGAATTGATATCATTAAAGATATTGTCACCGATTTCACCTTCCAGCGTCATACCTTCCTTTTGTTGCTCATTGATAGAGTGAGTCAAACCAATGACATTCTGACCAAGCTGATTAAAAGCACGTTCTAAATCATTATTACGTGTATCAAACATGGCAGAGATTTTTCCACCTAAACGTTGGCCATCAATGAGCGTCTGATTTCTGCCTGTACTTATCGCTAATTCTTTACGTGAAGCATCAGGGTTTCCATTGACTGCTATTAACTGCAAGGCATTACTACCCATAATTAATGATTGCCCGCTACCAATATAAACATTCATCATCGCATTGTCAGTTGTTACAATCGACACATCAACGTACTGACTTAAACTATTAACAGCTTGATCACGCTGATCAAGTAAGTCATTGGCATTACTATCACTGCCACTCTTAAGTACCGACGATATTTGCAAATTCAAGCTGGCAATGTTCTCTGCAAGAGCAGATACCGTTTGGGCTGTATTTACAATATCATTATTGATACTGCTATATTGAATCTCTAAATTATCATATAAACGATTATATTGGTTTATCATGTTACCCGCAGATTCAAGAAATACGGTTCGTGATTCAAGCATATTAGGATTATCAGCTACTCCAGAAATTGATTCAAACATTTCCAAAACAGGTTGAGTAATTGACGTGCTTTCATCGGAAACTAGCATATCTATTTGATTATTTTGTTGATAAACCTCAGTGGCATAACCAAGATTAGAGGTATTTAAGTTATTTTCTGTAAAAGCAAATTGGTCGTAAGCACGCTCTACACCAGCAACAATAGAACCTCGCCCAATAAAATAATCGCCATAACGCTCCGCTCCCGCTGTTTCTGTGATGACAGATTGGCGCGAGTAACCTTCGGTACTAATATTGGCAATATTATGACTGGTGGTATTTAACTTTGCTTGGGATGAATAAATGCCCGATAAACCAGTTTGAAGTAGATCAGCCATTAGATTCCCCTTCAGCGATAGCCGCCTTGAATGTTGAGTTGTTCATTATTTGTTTTATTTTTTCAGCGTATTTAGGGTCGGTTGCATAACCGGCTTTTTGTAATTCTTCAACATAACGCTCAGCATTGGTGCCTTGTTGTAACGCTTCTTGATAACGCTGGTTATTATTCATGAATTGTTCATAATCGTTAAAGCTTTGTGAGTAACCGTCATAACGTCTGAAATCCGAGCGACGCTGAACACCAACGCCATTTTCAACTTCCAGACTATTTTTAGAAACTTTATCCCCTTCCCAACCTCTATGTGCCTTAATATTAAAAAGATTAAAGCTACTTTGATTATCAACGCCATTTATTATTTTTTTACCCCATCCAGTTTCAAGAGCAGATTGAGCAATTAACGCGGCAGGCGAAATGCCTAATGTTTTTGCCACTTTTTTGGCATAGGGCATTAATGTGTCAATAAATGATTTTTGGTCAGTAAAAGGTCTGCTTTCATCACTTTCAGTTTGATTATTGCTAACAACCTTCGCACTCATCAATTTTTCACTATCTTGATTGTCTTTATTGCTATCTTTATTGTTAGTACTTGAACGCGGAGTCTGATCAAAATACATGACCGAAGCAGGTGTTTGATCTGGCTTATTAAGATCAACCGCGGGTAACACTTTATTGATATCTATCATTTGTGATTTTTCACTATTCGGCATCATAAGTTGTTCTGCAGAAATAGAGTCAGGACGAGAAATTGACATAGGATCTAGTTGTCGCACCAATGCATCAGCTAAACCAAGAGAACCGTGTCGACTGATATCTAAAGCAAGTTGTTTATCTTGCATATCAGTATAAAATTTTGTGTTTTTATTATTAAAAGGGCTATCAGTTTCAAATGCTTCATTTGCTTGACGCATTGACTTTATTAACATGGAGGCAAACATTGACTCAAATTGATTGGCAACTTCACGAATCGATTCTTTACTATTACCCTGCGCTTTTTGACGCAATTGATCTAACCCTTGTAGATCAAAGTAATTACTCGATTGTGTTACCGCATTATTCGCCATAATTCGCCCCATTGATGCTAAATTTTTACTCTCATCATAAATTAAGCAATAATGGTGCCACTGTGATAAAAAACTAATGATTTTTTACATTGATATACTGATTTAGTATCGTAAAATGCCCCTTTAAAATTTAAGGGAAATAATCAATATGAATCCAGTTTTACTTGCAGTCTGTTTGATGCTCATTTTATCGTTGATGCGCATTAATGTAGTCATCGCATTAACACTTAGTGCACTCGTTGGAGGCTTAAGCTCTGGCTTGTCTTTAGCGGATACTGTCAGCGCATTTGAAGGCGGTCTCGGTGGTGGTGCTACCATTGCACTTAGTTATGCCATGCTCGGTGCTTTTGCTGTCGCTATTTCTAAATCAGGGATTACCGATTTATTAGCACAAACCGTAATTAAACGCTTACACGGTCACCACCCAGACAAGCTATCAATGACCATAAAATATGGCGTTTTAACGAGCATTTTATTAATATCAATCTCTTCACAAAATATTATTCCCGTGCATATCGCCTTTATTCCCATCCTTATTCCACCGTTACTCACGGTTTTTGCAAAGCTACGTGTTGATAGACGCTTAGTAGCCTGCGTTTTAACCTTTGGTTTAATTACCCCGTACATGGTTTTGCCCATTGGTTTTGGTGGTATTTTCTTACATAATATTTTGCTTAAAAACTTACACGACAATGGTCTCGAGGCCACGGCAGCTCAAGTGCCAACAGCAATGATATTGCCAGCGCTAGGTATGCTGACAGGTTTATTAATTGCAGTGTTTTTTAGTTACCGTAAGCCACGTGATTATGGTTCTGAAGATATAAATGATGCTCAAATCTCAGAGGCTAAAAAAACTGTTCCTGTGATAGGAGTACTTAATAAACGTCATATTATCGTGGCAATCATTGCTATTCTGACCACATTAACCACGCAGTTATATTCTGGTTCAATGATTATTGGCGCGCTTGCTGGTTTTGTTGTCTTTACCGTTGGAGGTGTTATTGCCTGGAAAGAAACACAAGATGTTTTTACTAAAGGTGTTCACATGATGGCAATGATTGGTTTTATTATGATCACTGCTGCGGGTTTTGCTGCCGTCATGAAAGCCACTGGAGGTGTTGAAACCTTAGTTTCTTATTTGAGTGATAGTATAGGCAATAACAAAGGATTAGCTGCATTATTGATGTTAATTATTGGTTTATTGGTCACCATGGGCATCGGGTCTTCATTTTCAACGATTCCCATTATTGCCACGATTTATGTCCCTTTAGCAATCGCTTTTGGTTTTTCACCTATGGCAACTATTGCCTTAGTAGGTACTGCAGCTGCATTAGGTGATGCGGGTTCCCCAGCCTCTGATTCAACATTAGGGCCGACATCAGGACTGAATAGCGATGGTAAACATGAGCATATTTGGGAAACGGTCGTACCAACTTTCATCCATTACAATATCCCGTTAATTATATTCGGTTGGATTGCGGCAATGACGTTGTAAACAGAAATTAGCTGTTAGTGCTTAGTATGATATGTGATATGTCCCCAATAAAGTAGACGCGGGGCCAAATCATGTTCGAGGCTAGAAGCTCGCTACTCGAAGCTTTATCATCTTTAGTCACGAGCTACGAGCATTGAGCCTCGAAGTTCATTATTCGAAGCTTGTCATATCATCTTGATGACTAACAACTAACCACTAACGACTGATCACTACTTTAGATGATAATCAACTCGCCTTCTAATGCACCCGCTTGTTTTAAGGCTTCAAGTATTGCCATTAAATCCCCAGGGGCAAGACCGACTTCGTTCACTGCACGCACTAAATCATTTAAATTAACGCCTGTGTCGAACCTGAACATTCGACTGTCTTCTTGCGTCACATTAATCGTACTATTCTCAATTGCTTCTGTTGTGCCTTCTGCAAGAGGATTAGGTTGTGAAACATTAGGATTTTCTGTCACCGTCACACTGATACCACCATGGGTTATTGCAGTTGGTAACAATTTAACATCTTGCCCAACCACAATCGTCCCAGTACGCGAATTAACAATAATTTTTGCACTGCTACGCGCGGGTTCAAAGGTTAGATTCTCTAAGGTTGATAAATAAGAAACACGTTGTGATATTTGGCGAGGCGCTAATACCCTAACGGATGTGGCATCCATTAATGAAGCAGTATTCGGCCCCACTAAATTATTGATCGTGTCAGCTAAACGTTTTGCAGTCGTAAAATCAGATTGATGGAGATTAAAAGTAATACTGTCCCCTAGAGAGAAAGGTGAAATAATTTCTCTTTCCACAATGGCCCCATTTGAAATACGGCCAACAGTCGGTGTATTAATCACCACTTTTGAACCATCAGCACCTTCAGCCCCTAAACCACCGACTACTAAACTTCCCTGTGCTAAGGCATAAACGTTGCCATCAACCCCTTTTAAGAACGTTTGCAATAACTCACCACCACGTAAACTTTTTGCTTCACCGATTGCTGCCACAGTAATGTCAATTTTCTGACCTCGTTTAGCGAAGGCTTTCAATTCTGCAGTAATCGCAACGGGTGCAACATTCTTAATTTTTAGTGTTTCACCAGAAGGAACATTAATGCCAAAATTTCGTAACATGGTTGCAAAAGCTTGTTCAGTAAACTTACTGCTTTTTTCGCCTGTACCTGGTAAACCAACAACTAGCCCGTATCCCACTAGTTGGTTACTACGCACCCCTTGTACACTAGCAACATCTTTGATACGAGCACCAAAAGCACTGATAGAAAAGCTAATAATCAATATACTTGCTAATGTTTTTTTAAATAAATTCATGCAACACTCCTTACGTAAACACGTATCAAATTTGTTATTTTAGTGAGACTATATTGGCCAAAATGGACTGTTAAAGAACGAGCTTAACCAACCTTGCCTTTGGGTATTTGCAAAGTCACCGGTTCCACCATACTCAATCCGTGCATTCGCCACTCGCATTGATGAAACGGAATTATCTGAACTCACATCATCTGAGCGAATAACCCCTTTAATACGCACATATTCATCACCATTATTAAGCATTAACCACTTTTCACCTCTGATGACTAAATTGCCATTGCTTAATACTCTGACAACATTTACGGTAATGCTACCTTGTAAACTATTACTCTGGTCTGCATCAGCATCCCCAGAGAATGAGCTGCTTTGATTTGTCCCAATAGCAAGGCCAGATAATGCCAAAGGATTTGTTCCACTCCCAGGTATTGTCATCGGATCAATACCGAGATCATAACTATTTTTCTTCGCGAGACTGGTCCCCGTGGTTTTATTCGCTGACGTTGATTCTTGTAAATAAACGGTAATAATGTCACCGATACGATGCGCTTTTTTATCCGAATATAAGTTATTTGAATAATTTACTTGAAACAATGAACCAGTATTGACCACATCAACACTTGGCTCAACCGGTTCAACCGGCGCATATTCCGGATCATTTCTGACTTCCTCATTGGGTAATGATGTGCAACCAGCTAATACCGACAAGCTTAATAACAAAGTGAGTTTTATCATAAATCCTCCTACTATAATTGTTGGCTTACGTAAGAAAGCATTTCATCAACTGCAGAGATAACTTTAGAGTTCATCTCATAAACACGCTGGCTTTCAATAAGGTTTACCAATTCTTCGGTCACATTAACATTAGAGGTTTCTAACATGCCTTGACGTAAAAAACCTAATCCGTCAGCACCCGGAACCCCTTGAATGGCGCCACCACTCGCCCCGGTTTCTGAATAAAGATTTTCTCCCATCGGCTCTAAACCCGATGGATTAATAAAACCATTAACATTAAGTTGGCCGACCACTTGATTTTCTGTTTGACCCGCTATACGTACGGACACTTCACCTTCAGCGCCCACACTAATTGATTCAGCATTGTTAGGAATTTGAATTTGTGGTAACAACGGGTAACCTGAACCAGGCGTAACAATAATGCCCTCTTCATTTAATTGAAATTGACCGTTACGTGTATAAGCAGAGCTACCATCAGGCATTTCAATTTCAAAAAAACCATCACCATCAACCATAATATCTAAAGAATTATTGGTCGTTAATACATTACCTTGGTCAAAGTTTTTTTGTACCGCAACCACTTTAGCACCAGAGCCAAGCATCAAACCCGATGGTAATTTAGAATTCTGAGTAGCATTTGCACCAGGTTGATTAATATTTTGATAGAGTAAATCTTCAAAGATTGCACGACTCTTTTTAAAACCAACCGTACTGGCATTTGCTAAGTTATTAGAAATGGTAGATACATTCATTTGCTGAGCATCTAAACCTGTTTTACTTATCCATAGAGCGGGATGCATAAACTTCTCCTTAAATTATTTAAAACTGAAAGTGACGTTGCTTACACAACACGCAATAGAGACTCAGAACTTTTATCTATTTCTTCTGCGTTTTTCATCATTTTTATTTGCATTTCAAAATGTCGTTGCAAGTTAATTAACCCCGTTAACTCACTACTTAAATTTACATTTGAGGCTTCTAAGGTGCCACTTAGAATCCGAACATCGGGATCGAATTCAGCATCCAAGCCATCAATCCGTCTAAATAATCCATCTTCACCACGCAACAAACCTTTGACGTCTGGATTCACCAATTTAAGCTGTGCGACTTCTTCCATTCCATCGGCTGGCGCACCGGCTGGACGAACTTCTAAAACACCATCTTGACGGATATTAAATTTTTCTACCGGTAACTGGATATAAATTTCACTTCCTTGGGAATCAAGTACTTCACTACCATTGCTGTCCACCAAGAAACCATCTGGATTAATATTTAAGCCACCCGATCGCGTCAACCCCTCTCCACCGAGATCAGATTTCACAACAAACCATCCATCACCTTTCACTGAAATATCAAGATTACGCCCGGTGGTTTGTAATATGCCACTTTCAAAGTTTTGACCTGGTTCTTCAGTTACCGCAAAAACGCGTGTAGGTTGCCCAGGCCCATAAACTTGCATGCTTCGGGCTTGTTCAAAACTTGCCTTAAAAGCGGTTTTATTGGCATTAGCTAGGTTATTTGAATGAATGGCTAAAGCATTCATATTTTCTTTAGCACCTGACATTGAGATATAAAGAAACTTATCCATATTCATTCCCCACCGGCTAAACCGATATACTTATATGATTAATTATTTACACTTAGTCTGATATCCAAAACTATTAATATCTAAAAGTATTGATATAAAAACTATTTATATAAAAAGAAATGCAAAAGGTATGCCAATAGATTTTTCTTACAGGGGAAAACAAAAACGCACCTAAAAAGGTGCGTTTTAACATTAACTTATGAAAATATTTATTTATCGAATCTGAAGGATAGTTTGTTGCAGTGTATTGTTAATTTCTAGCGCTCTCGAGTTTGCTTGGAAATTACGTTGTGCGGTAATTAAATCTACCAATTCTGTCGTTAAATTGACGTTAGATTGCTCAAGCGCAGCTGAGTTTATCGAACCAAATGAACCCGAAGAAGCTTCACCTGCAATAGGTTCACCAGAATCTTGAGATGCGATCCAATTAGATCCTGATTGCGATAACCCTTGCTCATTTCGAAAACGAACAATAGCAACACGTGATAAGGCTTCTGATGTTCCGTTACTGTACGATGCTTCAACAAGTCCGTCGTCACCAATTTCGATCCCTGTCAAACGACCAACAGTTAATCCATCTTGCTCTAATGCGGTGACTTCAAATGAAGAAGAAAATTGCGTTAAATCCTCATATTTTATCTCAAATGATTGTGAGCCATCAGCCCCCGCACCAAGTATTTCAGCACCTCCTACGCCTAATGCTTCATATGTCAATTCCTCAGGGTTGCTCCCCGAGTAGGTACCATCATTCCCAAACTGTAATACAACTCCTGAGTGTGTAACTGTAACAGGCAAACCAGTGGTCTCATCGGTTTTAGTAGTAGTATAAGTTGCCATGTTACCGGTAGAATCTGCGCTACCGTCGCCTGTAGTATCCTTATCATAAACACCTCCAGTAGTTGGCTCAACGGGTTCTCCATCTACCAATACAAAAGAGACCCAATTACTAGTGCCAGTATAAGATGCATTTTCTGGTTTAATATAATACGTGGTAGCTATATGAGATCCACCTAATGAATCATAAATATTCACAGAAGTAGAATTAGTAAACGTCTCGGGATCATTGGCATCAAAATTAGCAGGATCCAATTCATCAGCCTTAGCAGGTAAATTCAGTGTGATACCAATTTCAGAGGTCATCATTGGCGTACCCGCTGTTTCGGGTATTTGTACTGCTGACGTTGTGCTTAAACTGATAGAAGAAGAACTACCATCTGCATTAACAGGAAAAGCTTGTAAATAATTACCATCATTATCAACAACATAATTTTCATTATTAAGTTTAAAAGCACCAGCTCGAGTATAACTTAAATCACTATCTTCTAAGCCACCCGCTGTTGCAAAGAAACCGCTACCCGTGATCGCTAAATCTAACGGATTTTGAGTAAATTTCAAACTGCCCTGGTGAAATTGTTGTGCAACGGCAGCCACGGCGGCACCATCACCCACTTTTGTTTTATCATTAGAAAAAATGGAGCTAGCATAAACACTTTCAAACTCGGCACGTGACTCTTTAAAACCAACCGTACCAACATTAGCAACATTGTTTGCCGTTGTGTCTAGATCTGTTTGCGCCGCCGCGATTCCGCTTAATGCAATATTAAAAGACATAATAATTTCCTCTTATTTGTTTTCTGCAACTTCAATTGCATCAGAAAGCGCGATACCGTTTAAACCTTGTAGGTTTAAATTAACGCTCGTTTGTCCGCCACCTAAACTGACACTTTCAACGTGTGCATAAGTAGCAACTAATAAATCTTCACCAGCACCATTAACAGTGCCGTTCGCTTTTAGGGTATAAGTATCTTCAGGTAATCGGTTGCCTTGGCTATCAAGACCATCCCAAGAAAAACGTTTATTGCCAGCGCCAATGTCACCGATACCAATGTTACGAACAACCACACCGGCACTATTCTCAACAGATACCATGACATTATAAGCGCCCGTATCAGTATTAATTGAGCCTGATAAATCACCACTTTCGGCAAGGTAACCAACGTTACTCGGAATTAGTACCTTTTTACCAACAAGAGAAGATGCTTCTAAGGCTTGACTAGAAGTAAGTACTTCTTTCAGACCAGCAAATTCAGTCCCCATGTTAGTGATCCCTTCTGCTGTCGTAAATGAAGCCATTTGAGCAATCATTTCTGAGTTTTCTACGGGTTCAAAAGGGTCTTGATAAGCAAGTTGTTGGGCTAATAGTGCGAAAAAATCTTCTTGTTGTAACTGCTGATCCGCATCAATTTCAGCATTAGCAGCAATTTGTTCTGTTGTAAGTGGTGTGGTTAAATTTAAATATGAATTAATAGCAGTCATCACTTACCCCTTAGCTTTTGCCCATTTGTAATGTTTTACTCAGCATTTGTTTTGCGGCATCTGCAATTTGTACATTTGTCTGATAAGAGCGTGAAGCACTGATCATATTTGCCATCTCTTCCATTACATTCACGTTCGAATGGAAAATAAAACCATCTTCATCTGATTTAGGATGATTGGGCGCATACTCTCTATTAAGTGGTGCATCACTTTCAACAATACCTTGAACTTTGACGCCCACGCTACTTGATAACCCACCTTTGGCACGGTTTAGTTCCGCAGCAAATACTGGATGCCGTGCTTTATAAGTTTCATCACGATTACTACTGACACTATTTGCATTTGCTAAATTACTGGCAGTGGTATTTAAACGAAGAGATTGCGCACTCATACCGGTTGCTGAAACGTCTAATACTTTAAATAAACTCATAATTTTTCCCCTCGCACCTATTACTGGCCTTTAATCGCTTTACGCAGATTTGAGATTTTACTATTTAGAAAATCTAAACTCGCTTGGTATTCCATACTGTTTTTCATGAATAAGTTTCGTTCAACTTCAGTATCGACAGTATTACCATCACCAGTATCAGGTTGGTTTGAAACTCGATATAACTCACCTGATTGCGCCATTGAAAATGATTGAGCAAATTTATGACTCTCATGGGTCCGATCTAAAAACACGCCTGATCTTGATTTTGCATTTTGTAATGCGTCTTTAAAATCAATGTCACGCGCTTTGTATCCAGGTGTATCTGCATTAGCAATGTTTCCTGCTAATACTTCCGTACGACGAGAACGAATTCCAATCGTGTGCTGATGAATACCAAATGCTTTATCAAAGTTAATCGCCATAAATTTCTCCTCTTGTTTTTATAATGCAAGGTGTGTGCCACAATAAATTTGACAGGGATTGGTTGAAGATAAAAATAATGTAGGCTTATATTCTGAGGTAAGTAATGATACTTACAATGGGTATGAAAGTAATTATTCACCATAAGACTTCTGATTTGACATCTTAATAACACATCACGAATAAATAAATAATAGTTAACTTCGAATAAGAAAAACAGTAAACGATTAAAAATCAGTAAGTTAAAAACATACCATTAAAAAAACTGTTAGTTTTTTATTATTTAAGATGAAAAATTATATCAATAGCAATTTATTACTAGATAGTTTTACGCAGAAAGACGGGAATATGACAATGTTGTGTTGTTTGCATTATCTTAGTTAAGCATTATTAATAAAATAAATGTTTTTAAGGTTAATTTTTTGATTTGAATATTGATTTAAAATAGCCGTTTGATGAGCAGAGGCTGTGCGAGTTAGGCAATAATTGCCTCTTTCAGGATAAAAGAGGCAACGAAGTGGCTAACCTTTCAGCTTATAAATAATCCCAGGGTTACAGCGCACCATATCAAATTTATCAGTGAGGCCAGTTAATGATTCTGAAGCCCCTAGAATTAAATACCCACCAGGGTTAAGGGCGCCTGCAAATTGATTTAAAATTCGTGATTTAACGTCACTGGAAAAATAAATCAAAACATTACGACAGAAAATAATATCGAACTTTCCAAGACTCGCATAACTGTCCAATAAATTGTAATTTCTAAAGCTGGTCATTTTTTTGACTTCAGGTTTAATTTGCATTTTACCAGAACCATCATTCAAGCTATTAAAAAACAATTTTTTACGATCATCTGCCAAACCACGTGATAACGCTAATGTATCATAGGTGCCATTTTTACACTGCTCCAACATCGAATTAGAGATATCAGTGCCAATAATCTGTACGTTCATGCCTAATACTGATTTTCGTTTTTGGTACTCTAACGATGTCATTGCAATCGAATAAGCCTCTTGACCAGAAGAGCTCGCGGCAGACCATAATTTAATATTCTTTTTTTTCTCTAAGATTTCTGGGTAAATTTTATTAGCAAGCAACTCAAAAGGATATTTATCACGAAACCAGAGTGTTTCGTTAGTTGTCATTGCATCTATAACCGCCGTTCTTAACTCTCTATTTTTATAACTCATTGATTGTTTAATCAACTCAGAGAGCTCATCGATAGAAAACTTACTCATTAAAGGAATTAAGCGACTTTTTACTAGGTACTGCTTATTAGCACCTAGCACAATGCCACACTGCACCTCTAAAAAGTCGGAAAATTGCTTATATATATCATCTGAGAGTGCTCTCACGAATAATTTCTCACTTATTTTTTATTTTGGTCATTTAAATTAATAACCTTTTGTACCGCTGTCGCTAATTCATCAGGGTTAAATTTTGCAATAAAATCATCTGCCCCCACCTTCTCAACCATCGCCTGATTAAAAATGCCACTTAGTGAAGTATGTAAAATAATATGCAAAGCAGCAAGGTCCGGGTTTCCTTTAACTTCAGAAGTTAACGTATAACCATCCATTTCAGGCATTTCTACATCTGAAATCATTAGTGCATAACGTTCTATAACAGGCTGTGTTTTAGCAACTTCCTTCAATAAATCAAGGGCCTCTTTACCATCTTTTACTAAATCACATTCAATACCGAGTGCAGTAATCGCCCGTTGAATTTGTTTTCTAGCAACCGATGAATCATCAGCGACCAATATTTTTTTCGCACCCATTTTTTCTTGAATATTTTCATCAATAAGTTCAGTTGCAACTTCAGTATTGACAGGGGCAATTTCATCAAGGATTTTTTCAACATCCAATATTTCTACTAATGAGCCATCTATTTCAGTCACTGCTGTTAAATAGTTATAGCGACCAACACCATTTGGAGGTGGCAGAATATCTTCCCAATTAATATTGATAATTCGCTCAACAGAGCCAACTAAAAAACCTTGAATCGAACGGTTATACTCAGTAATAATAATAAAGCGTTCTTCGATATTCTCAATCGCTCTTCCCCCCGTTGCTAAATTCATATCAATAACGGAAATAGTTTGACCACGAATATGAGCAACACCTCGTACCGCAGGGTGCAATTTGGGTAATGCCGTTAACGGAGGACATTGCAAAACTTCTTTCACTTTAAATACGTTAATACCATAACGTTGAATCCCGCCTAGTTTGAACAATAACAACTCAAGTCTATTTTGTCCTACTAATTGAGTCCGTTGATTCACCGAATCTAACACACCAGCCATATTCTATTCCTTCTATCATATAAGCAATTACAGATAAAACGTTCTATAATGAAATTAATCACATCATTATACTTAACATTATTTCGCAGTGTGACAACACTCCGAACAGGGCAATTATTTTGATACGCTTTATTATTCTTTTTCTTAGTCTAGTCTGCTCTTACAGTTTTGCTGAGTCTAATTACAGAAAAGAGTTAGAAAACTTTGCTCAAGCACTTGTTTTAGAGAAATATCACTCTTTGTACCAACTACAAGAAAACGAAAAACTAGAATTAAACGTCGCTCCTTTGGATAAACGCATCAATTATCCAAAATGTGAAACAGGGCTTACCGGTGAGCTAGTTAACAATAAAATAAAATTAACAACCTCCGTCAAAGTAACTTGTTTAGATGAGAAGCAATGGATAAATTATATCCGTGTAAGAGTAAACGTCTTACAAAAAGTAGTGGTAGTCAATGATTCTTTGAGTAAAGGTCAAGTTATCACTCAAGACAATATTAAAATGGTTTATCTGAGTAAGTCACGTATCCGTAACGGTAGCTTTGATTCTCTTGAATCGTTATATGGTGTTCGATTAAAACGTAATTTAACGGAAAACAAAATAATTAAAAATCGTGACGTTTGCTTTGTTTGTAAAGGCGATAAAGTCACTATAAACGCAATCAAAACTGGCTTATCAATTAGAGCCTCTGGTGTTGCATTACATGATGCTAATATTGGTAACACAGTGAGAGTTAGAAACAGTCGCACTCAGCGTATTGTGGTTGGAACAGTATATGGCCTCAAAGCAGTAAACGTTTCATTTTAGAAATAGTTATTCTTTTTGTAAAATAAAAGCTAAAATAGTTAAAGAAATAGTCTAGCATGCCGACATTATTAATAAGTATTCTTTTTGGAAGATAATTATGAGTATAAATATCAATCGACAAGCCACACAAAAAAGCATAATTGTAGAGCAGAATCAAGCTAAAAAACAACAGGAAGTTAAAAATCAACCTGTTGATAATACAGCTAAAAATCAAGATTCCGTACAATTAACATCACAAGTGAAAAATCTAAATAACATGCAAGCAACTAGTGAACCTCAAGTTAACAAGCAAAAAGTAGAAACACTAAAAGCTGCGATTTTGAATGGTGATTATAAGATTAACACTGAACGGTTAGCTGAAAAATTAAGTAAATTTGAAGGCGATTTTGGAAAAGCTTTTGCATGATCTTGGAAATAGATAAATATCATGTTGGAAAATAAATTATCTCAACAGTTACAGCATATCCAAAATCTTCAAGTTATCCTTGAAGAGGAAAAACGCTGTTTAACAGAAAAAGACTTCTCTTCTTTTAGTGATATTCTATTTAATAAGCAAAAATTATTACAAACTATTTCAACCCTTGACCAACAATTAACAACAGAAAGTAACCTGGCAGAGATTGATCAACAGACCGAACTTAAAGCGTTAAAAGAGGCGCTTGAGAATCTGTTAAAAGACTGTCAAAAACTTAATGCTATTAACGGTAGATTAGTCACTCTTAGCATGAAAAGTAACAAACACTTTATGCAACTAATGACACAAGCTACCGGAAAAAACAGCATTACTTATGACCAAAAAGGGTCGTTGAATAGCGGCAAACTACTTGGTAAAAATATTCAAGCCTAATCATTTGCTACGGAAACTATCCCCTTTAAATAATAACTTCCTTTATATACACTCCTTTAAATAATTATTCTTTCTTTATAAAAATTTAATTTAAGCATTTTCATAAAGGTTAGTAATACACATGATCTTGCACTTTAATGGTTTGGGTTCCTTGATGCTTAAATTCTGGCGCTTGTAAAAAAGGTAATGCTTGCATATCTAACTCTAACTCAGTGATGTACATATCACCTTCATGATAGCTTTTCATCACTTTAGCCCCTTTAACCAAGCCCTTTACTTTAGCTTCTATATTATTATTCGTCAGTATGGCCCCTTCAACGCTACCATTACCAGCAATTAACACCCCAAAGACTTGTTCCGCCATTTCTTTATAAGCTTCTAATTTAGATGCTTTAATCGCATTCAAGACTTTCATATCAAAGTTATTACCAGGCTGGGCCTCAATCGGAGCATAACCGACAGAAGTAAAAGTATGTTGATAATTTTGGTTTACTGTCGTGGGAGTGATTTCACTATGTAGACTGCAGGCAGATAACAGAAAAACAGCCAAAAAGATTGGTAGGTAAACTTTCATAATAAATTCCTTGCTTGATTATTAACAATATAGGGACTGTTGATCTTTTCAGTTTAAATTTTATTGTAAAAATAAACCCAAAAGATAAGCAGTCCCTACTAAACAAGCAATAATTAAGCCATGTATTTTACTTTACGATCCTCACTTGTGCTTTATTTTGTCTTACTAAGCGACTATCACGCTCATAGTATTTTTTGTTTTGGTAATCATATTGACCGCCAACAAATAAATTACGTGGTATAAAAGCACTACTCGTTGATTCAACTAAATTGCTATTCGCGTTCACAATACGCATATTAAAGATTATTCCCTCTTCATTACGCGACATGGTACCGGTCAGAATTCGACTTACGTTGACGTTCTTATTTAACTTTGTCCAATCTCTTGTTAAAGCAAACTCTCCCGCCTTAGTTAATTGAATATTACCCGTTAATTTAAAATCGATAACATGCAGTTGCCGAATATGTAATTCATGAATAAATTGCTCTGAGACCGTTTGACCTAACCAGTTGGTGACAGAATGATCATTCAAGTCAACAATTGAAGTTAAAGCAATGGTTTCTGGGTGATACTTCTTGGGGAAATTATATAAAAGTTGATCTGCCATTTTACTGACAACCTCCGACAAAATCAGAGACTTTTCTCCATTAAACGAATACATTTTACCATAACCATTAGACTCGGTCTGCATTCCTATTCTTTCTTGAGTAGCTTCTTTTTCTATATCCGCTTGGCTAAAAGAATGCGCAACATAATAATAGAGATATTCATCATCACTTTTCCTTTGCATTGTTTTTTGTTCTTGAGCACTTTTTTGCCCAGAAACTTCCAGCTCTTTATCCGATTTATCAGTATCAGGCGTTATACTGCACCCTTGTAGGATAAAGAGTGATAGAGCAATTAATAATAATTTATTCATAGATACCTGCCTTGAAGAAAAGATTCATTTTAAATTCAATTAAGGTATCGGCACTTGCTAAAATATCTTTAGTGTTACAACACGATTTTTCATCTATTACATCAATGGTATAAATATTGCTTTAACATTACCTTATAGAAATCACTTAAAGTTGTTAGTCATTCTTTATACCAATGACATTAAGTATGTGATTAAAGTTTTACGCAGGAAAAACAGCTTAATTCAAGGCGTAAGTTGACGTAAATGGTTGTTCCATTTACGAAACTTACAACGCAGAAGTAATTTTTTTAACCAGTAAAATAGATCAGCTATTTAATGTAATTGGTATTAGCTTAATAAAGAAAATAAATGAAGGTTGTTATGAATAAATATGCTGTCTTTTTTTTAGCCTTACTTTCAAATTTGGCCCATGCACAATGGTTTGAATCTTCTGCTAGCGCGCTAGCAATCAATGGAGACTGGGATAACGCACGTGAACGGGCAATCAAAAAGGCAGTTAAAAATGCACTTTCTTTTTCTGGGGGAACAATATCAAGCCTTCAGCAAGTCACTAATGGTGTACTTGTTGAAAATAGCTTAATACTAAATAGTGAAGGAGAAATTAAAGCATTAACAATCATCAACGAACAAAAATATTCCGATGCAAATGGTGACTCACTTAACATTACCCTAAAGGTAGATATACAAGCAGCTGAAAACATTTGTTATGGCAGAAATTTTCCTAAATCGATTGCACTAGCACGCTTTAAATTAAACACGCCAGTACAGGCTGTTGATGGTCAAATATTTGATATTAATAAACTGATAAGTAAAACATTATTTAACCAACTAACCCTATCTTCCCCGAGCCTCGATGTTCGCCAGTATATTAACTCGCCAATAAAATTAGGCGAGCAATATCAAGATAATAATCAAGTTGATACGTTACATACTATTGCCTCATCAACTGATAGCCAATTTGTTATATACGGCGAAATTAACGATATATCAGTCGAATTTAAAAGTAAAAACTCACTCGGTTACTGGATAAATAATCCAACAAGACATTTATACCTTACGATATACCTCTATGATGCATTACAGGGGAAGTTATTATCTACTAAACAATATAGAACAGAGGCTGAATGGCAATACGGAAAACATGAAATTGCTAATTTACAAAGTAAAACGTTTTGGCAAAAAGATTATGGCCAATCTATTATTTCTTTGCTTGATGATGTCACCATGGATTTAGAAAATCAATTACAGTGCCAGCAACCGATTGCTAAGGTTGTCTCTGTCAATGGCAATACCCTACAAATTAACCTCGGCCAAAATAATGGACTCAGCAATGACTCTATATTAACCATCTTTTATTCAACGAGTCATAAAGATCAATTTGGCATTGAACGAAGCACAAAAAGCCAATATCAAGGCGCAATGAAAGTTATTGAAGTAGAACAAAAGAGTGCCATTTTACGTACCCAAGATAATTTACCACTGGGTAATATCCAGATTAATGATTTAGCAAGCATTAGATAAATATCTAATGAAATTCAATAAGATGCGCCGTTAATCAATAAATTTTATACTATGTAGCTTAATAAAGAGGTTAGTTTGATTGCTATTATAATTCATTTTATAATCGACAAAAAACTGCTATCAAGAACAAGGCCCCCACTCACTAAGTTTATATATTTTATATCACTTATTGAGAATTATGATAGGGAAGCGTAAGATCACCTTATCATTAAACCTAATAAAAGTAGGTGTACCTTGTTTTCCGCATTAAAAAAATCAATTATTAACAAACCAACTGTTTTAGATATCCAGGCAAATATATTAGCGGGTTTAGCCGTTGGTGTGATTGCATTACCACTGTCAATGGCTTTAGCAATTGCAAGTGGTGTACCTCCTCAACATGGCCTATATACCGCTATCATCTCAGGTCTTTTTATTGCGATTTGTGGTGGCTCTAAAGTTAATGTATCAGGGCCAACAGCAGCCTTCGTTGTTGTCTTATTACCTATCGTTCATCAGTTTGGCTTAGGTGGATTGCTTATTAGCGGATTTATGGCTGGTATTTTTTTAATTCTAATGGGCGTAGGTAAACTGGGCAAACTGATTGAGATTGTACCTTATCCCGTGATCATTGGGTTTACTGCAGGTATTGGCGTAGTAATAGGCACATTGCAAATAAAAGATTTTTTAGGATTGAGTATTGAAGCCTTTGAAGGAGATTATCTCGACAAACTATCGTTAATTATTCTTTCATTACCTTCGATTAATTTACAGGAATTTTTTATCGGAGGGCTTACTATTGCTATTTTAATATGGTGGCCACGATTCCGCTCTAAAATCCCGGGGCACCTAATCGCCCTTCTATTAGGTTCGATAGTTGCATGGTGCCTTAGTTATTTTTCATCAGATTTCTCAGTTGCAACCATTGGTAGCCGTTTTCATTATGATGTAAACGGTATTATCGGAGATGGCATACCTGC
>TARA_R110001583_G_scaffold99273_1_pt1 | contig 21251 bp, 25 predicted proteins | sample TARA_R110001583 | Tara Oceans TARA_R110001583 (sample SAMEA4398432) | marine metagenome | biome: Polar Biome; feature: [MES] marine water layer (ENVO:01000295) within the mesopelagic zone...; material: water (ENVO:00002006), including particulate matter (ENVO:01000060) such as...... | reverse complement strand
TTCCTGCGCAAAATTTAGATCACATACTTAATACGATTGGTATTAACTTAATTTTAATTGGCTATGGAAAAATGCCCATTGAACTTTAAAGTTTTGCGTTGGCTTCTGCTTAAACTGTGAACGAACAAACTGATTCATTCGCCCTTCAACATAGGCCAGCAACAGGTTGGCAATAACCGCTTCATCAACGGTTAATTTATCACCATCAATCATTGGTTTTTCACGTAAAATTTGCTTTATTTGCGACTCAAGTTTTGAAAAAACATGCTCAACACGAACTTGTAAGCGCTCATTCTCTCCAAGCAATGCGTCGCCAGTTAAAATACGTGTGATACCAGGGTTTTGTTCTGCAAACCCTAATAAAAAATGTAATAAATGCTCAATACGAGTAAATGTTTGTTTTTGCTGTTCTTTTATAAGGTTAATTTGTGTAAAAAGGGTATTTTCAATGTATTCAATTAAGCCTTCAAACATACGCGCTTTACTTGGAAAGTGCCGATACAATGCAGCTTCAGAAACCCCCACTTCAGCGGCTAATTTTGCGGTGGTAATACGTTGACCTGGTTTCCCTTCTAACATGACAGCCAAAGCGCGTAAAATATCGTCTTTACGGTTTATTTTCTTTTTTATTGTAGTAACCATTCTTGTTAACTTCCTTTACTTATAATTTTCCTGAATGCCCAAAACCACCAGCACCACGCTCTGAAGATTCAAAACTATCTACCACCTCAAATGTTGCCTGAACAACAGGTAAAAAAACTAACTGCGCTAACCGTTCGCCAGGCTCAAGTGTAAAAGCAATTTCACTGCGATTCCAACATGACACCATTAACGGACCTTGATAATCGGAATCGATAAGCCCCACTAAGTTACCCAACACAATACCGTGTTTATGACCCAATCCAGATCGCGGTAAAATAGTCGCGGCTAAATTTGAATCTGCAATATGAATTGCAATGCCTGTTGGAATTAATTGCGTTTCGCCAGGTTTAATATTGATAGGTTGATCAATGCAAGCTCGAAGGTCCATACCTGCCGAACCGGATGTTGCATGTTCAGGTAATGGAAACTCTTTTCCTATTCTATCATCAAGAATTTTAAGTTTAATTTGTTTCATTATTATTTACTCTGCAGATATTGTTGAGCAATAATGGTTAATAATTGTTGCGCTACAATTTTTTTATCCGCTAGAGTTATATCAAACCTTTCGGTTTCAGAAAATACTGTGAGTGCATTTTTTTCACTATTAAAACCTTGCCCAGACTTTGCGACATCATTAGCAGCAATCAGTTTTAAATTTTTTCGTTTTAGTTTATCAAGTGCATAACGTTCGACATCTTGTGTTTCAGCTGCAAAACCAACACAAAAAGGGCTATTTTCGGCATTAGCAACATCCGCGATAATATCGGGATTTTTTATTAATTTGATAATTAAATCATCTACACCCTGCTGTTTTTTCATTTTTTGTGTTTCTATTTGTGCAGGACGATAATCTGCAACCGCCGCACAGGCAATAAAAATGTCACATTGTGTAAGATTACCCATACATTCATGGTGCATCTGCAAGGCACTACAAATATCAATTCGTTGCACATTTAAAGGGGTTGGCAAATTAACAGGGCCACTAATTAAAGTGACGTTAGCCCCCATTTTTTGAGCCATCTCAGCTAATGAAAAACCCATTTTTCCAGAGCTATGATTACTGATATAACGAACGGGATCTAATGACTCTTGTGTCGGTCCTGCAGTAATAGTGATATTCACACCTTCTAACAGTTGTTTTTCAGGTGCTAAAAAATCGATAACACGTTGTACCAATTCATCAGGTTCTAATAAACGACCAGGGCCAATATCACCACATGCTTGCACCCCCTTACCAGGTCCCCAAATACTGACTCCTCGAGAGGCTAAAACAGTAATATTTTCTTGCGTGGCGGGCGCTAAATACATTTCCATATTCATCGCGGGTGAAACCGCTATTGGCGCAGGAGATGCTAAACACAAGGTCGTGAGCAACTCATCTGCGAGGCCCACTCTTAATCGAGCGATTAAATTTGCAGTGGCAGGCGCTAACAAAATGAGATCAGGCCATTTAGCGAGTTCGATATGCCCCATACCCGCTTCGGCATTAGGATCAAGTAGCGAATCAGCTACTGCATGCCCAGAAACCGCCTGCATAGTAAGTGGCGTAATAAATTCTTTAGCTGCTTTGGTCATGACAATGCGTACATCAGCGCCTTGATCTTTTAAGCGGCGTGTTAGTTCAGCACATTTATAGGCGGCGATACCACCAGAAATACCTAATAAAATCTTTTTCCCAATCAATAAAGACATAAAAAATACTCTTAAACAGGTTAAAAATAAAAACCTAGGATACCATAAACATATAGTGCAATTTATGCTTTTATCGACTAGATTTAACATCAACTAAATATAAAAAGGCATCGAAATGACAACGTTGAAAGATTGGCCAAATGAAGAACGCCCACGCGAAAGATTGTTGTCAAAGGGCAGTAATGCCCTTTCTGATGCCGAATTATTAGCTATTTTCTTACGTACAGGTAGTAAAGGGATAGATGTAGTCTCACTTGCACGCTTATTGCTCAACGAATTTGGTTCTTTGCATGGCTTATTTGCAGCTTCTGAAAATGAATTTTGTGCTCAAAAAGGTTTAGGGCAAGCAAAATATGTACAATTACAAGCAGTATTAGAAATGTCTCGCCGTTACTTTCAAGAGCCCCTACAAAAAGGTAAGGCACTGACGAGTGCTTCTCAAACTAAAGATTATTTAATTTCCAAAATGCAGGCTTATCCTTATGAAGTTTTTGCGGCTCTTTTATTAAATACTCAACATCAAATAATCTGTTTTCATGAGTTCTTTTTTGGGTCTATTGATAGTGCAACTGTTCACCCAAGAGTCATTGCCCAAAAAGTTTTACATGAAAATGCAGCCGCTATTATTTTAGTTCATAACCATCCGAGTGGTGATCCCACGGCCAGTATTTCTGACCGAAAAATAACCGAAAAAATCGTTTCTGCAATGCAATTAATTGATGTTCGCGTTTTAGATCATTTCATCATAGGACACCAAAAAACCACCTCTTTTGCCGAAAAAGGGTGGATTTAATGCTTTAATTAACAGAATTGTTGATCTTTCATGCTCAATCATGTATAAAATGCGCCCTCGACGCCTTTGGCGACGGCTAAAAAAGGTGTTCGACTATTTTGCTCGAGTAAAACTAAATATTTGGAGAAATCGACATGTCTAGAGTATGTCAAGTTACAGGTAAGCGTCCAGCTACTGGTAACAATGTATCACACGCAAAGAACCGCACACGACGTCGTTTCTTACCTAACCTACAAACACATCGTTTTTGGGTTGAGAGTGAGAACCGTTTTGTTAAATTACGCCTAACTACTAAAGGTATGCGTATCATCGACAAAAAAGGTATTGATACAGTTCTTGCTGATATCCGTGCTAATGGCGTTAAAGTTTAAGGAGCAGTAAAATGCGTGATAAAATTCGTTTAAATTCAAGTGCTGGTACTGGCCATTTTTATACAACTGATAAAAATAAAAAGACTATGCCTGAAAAGTTTGAGATCAAGAAATTTGATCCAGTTGTACGTAAGCACGTTATGTACAAAGAAGGCAAAATCAAGTAATTTTGATTTTATCTGATAAAAACCCAGTCTATACTGGGTTTTTTTATGCCTAAAGGAAAGTGACCAATGAGATTATCGCAAAGAGGTTGGAACAATGTACTTATCTTTGGTGTATTAATTATTATTTTTCTGTTTAATTTTAGTCACAAACTTTTACTTAAACCCAAAGTACAACAACGCACATTAATCAGTAATGAGCTAATGATTGTAGAAATAAAAACACCCGATTTTTCTATTAAGCGAGACGGTAGAAGCTGGATAAGTAGTCCGAATATTGGTTTATCTGAACATCAACTCTCTTTGTTGGTACAAAACTGGCAAAACCTACCTTTGCAAACTCAAGAAGCAATCTCCCAACCTAAAAACCCTTTTATTATGCAAGTTTATACTGCCAATGAAGCACAGCCCATTATTGTAAAGTTAATTCAGCAAGGTGAAAATTATTTGTTACAAACCGATGAAACAATGTCTCTCTTTTTAAGCGCAGAGCAAATCCCACTTTTCTTGGGAAGATAATAGCTAACGTTCTTCAAACAACACGTTTACGAGTTAAGTCTCTCGCTAAAATTAATGACAAGCCAATCATTTGTAAAAAAATAGACCAATTACGTAAGCGAGATACTTCACTTTGCAACAACATTTCTAATTCGACCAACTCTAAATTTAAAAAGAACTTATTATCTATCTCATTTCGGATATCCTCTTGGTAAGCATCAATTTTTTGATCTACCCGTTGAATATCATTCATGGATACTTCTTCATGCAAATGAGAGGCGAGTAAACGCGTAAATTGTTTTGCTATCACTGCATTAAGCTCCCCTTGATTAGAGAGCAAGTAAAGTGTTTCACGTTTACGTTCTATGCCTTCTATTTGCACCCAGAGTAAACTTATCTCTTTCTCATTATTGTTCATTTGTGCTGATAAACTATTTAATTGGTTAGTTTTCCCATCAATCAAAAAATGAGTCACTAAGGCTGCTGATATATTAAACAGTAATCCAATCAACACCACTAACCAAGTTGGAACTCTAGGCATCGCTTTTCTCTCTAAAAAAAGTACACTAATATATATTAGATCTATTTATTAGACCTATTTATTAAAAAGTTATCAAGACAATTGGTCATTAACCAGTGGAAATAAAATATGCCTGAGTTACCAGAAGTTGAAACCAGCCGTCGTGGCATTAGCCCACATATTATCGGCTCAATCATCAGTAATGTGATCATTCGCCAACCCCAATTACGTTGGAAAATAAATGAAGATTTACAGAGTCTCTTGCAGGATAAAAAATTACTCAGCATTGATCGCCGTGCAAAATATTTATTACTCAATTTTGAATCGGGTACGTTATTAATTCATTTAGGCATGTCAGGTAGTTTACGCATTTGTCCCATGCAAAGTAGTGTTGAAAAACATGATCATGTTGATTTCATTTTTGAACAATGCATTTTACGTTATACCGACCCTCGCCGCTTTGGTGCTATTTTATGGTTAGGCTTCTCGCCCCTAGACTCAAAACTACTCTCTCACCTTGGGCCAGAACCATTAAGTGAGGAATTTACCGGTGAGCACCTATTCGAATTAGCAGGGAAACGAAAGTTACCCGTCAAACAATTCATCATGGATCAAAAGGTTGTCACTGGTGTCGGTAATATTTATGCTACAGAAGCTCTTTTTAAGGCAGGGATTAGTCCAATAAGGGCCGCTGGAAATATTTCAGTCAAGCGTTACAAACTATTAACAGCTGAAATAAAAGAGATTTTGACTGAGGCAATAAAACAAGGGGGGACAACACTTAAAGATTTCGTTGGTGGTGATGGGAAACCGGGCTATTTCCAACAGACATTGCTCATCTACGGAAAAACAGGCCATAAATGCCCTAAATGTGAAACAGCCTTAAAATCACTTAAATTGGCCTCTCGTAACAGTGTTTATTGTCCTAAGTGCCAAAGATAATTAATCTTCATTAAACCTCACACAACATTAATGCGTTACGCTGATGAGGTCGCAGACATTAGTTTGCGACTAATATTTTGCCGCAAGTGCTTGTTGAACACAAAGTGGCGCTAATTGACTAATGTCTCCTCCATGTTTAAACACTTCTTTCACAATCGTTGAGGAAATAAAACCCGTTGTACCATTGCTAGCGAGGAGAATCGTTTCGAGTTGTGGGTTTAATACTTTATTTACTTGAGAAAGTTGTATTTCATAATCGGCATCGGTTGCTCCGCGAATACCGCGAATTAAAGCTTGTGCCCCCTGCTCTGTTGCAAAGTCAGCCAACAACCCAGAAAAAGGTATAATTTCGACTTTTTTGATATGCTGAGTTGCATCAACCAGTAACGCACAACGTTCTTGTAAATTAAACAAAGTGTTTTTAGTCTCATTTTTAGCAACCGCTACCACAACACGATCAGCCAAACATGCGGCTCGGTTTAACAAATCAATATGTCCATTAGTAATAGGATCAAATGAGCCAGGTAATAATACGGTTTTCATTTTTCGTTCCTATTTAACAACAGCATCATTAATTTCTTGTAACTCATCTCGAGCAGATTCCATATTCCAATAAAAGCTAAACCAAGGATCTGGGTTTTCTTCTGAGCGCAATTTTGCTTTCGGAAATTCAATAGAAATATGATTATCATTAAAGGCATACACTGAAGCGCCTAGTTTTACATCACTTGCTAACCATACAACAATAAACAATACGAATAAATATTTAAACATATAACTTCCTCACTCGCGGATCAAAGTACGCTTTAGACTTCTTTGATCCTTTTGTTGATAACATATAACACAAACATTATTAATGCATATTTGTGAATATTTAAAAATAGAAAATCTTTTTAAAAACAAATATTTATTTCTAATTTTAAAAAATTATTTATTTTTCACTTACCCTAAACTTCTTTTTTATTTAAAAATGACCTATATTTAATAAACCACTCAATATAAAGCAAAGGGGTAAATAAAATGACTTATAGCAAAGTAATTGTTAATGAGATACTGAAAAGTCTATTTTTAACTATCGCATTATTCGCTGTATTTGATATTGTTATTCAAGGTTACAGTAATTACCACGATTGGATTATTACTTTTTATCTCGCATTATTTAGCCTTTATTATCCGCTGGCGAAGCGCTACTTGTAGAAAATTAAAGAACAGGTAACATTTATTTAAAAACCACCTGTTCTTTTGATTGCTTAAAAATAGCTTGCGATAAAAACGCTAAAAACTCATCTCCGCTTCTATCATCAATCCATTTTCCATCAATATAACTATAATGATGTCCATTCTCTAATGTTGCTAACCATACTTGATGCAAAGGCTGTTGGCGATTAATGATCAATTTACTGCGATTCTCAAACTCTAAAGTTAATAAACCACCATTTTGGTCATAATCTACATCTGCACCCGATTCTTCAATACAATCTTCGATAGTTTGGTACAACTCATCTGCTAATTGTTGAAATTGACTGTCATTCACGATCTATCCCCTTTGCTTTTGTACAATGAAATGCGATTATAGAGGGCTCAAAATATTTAACTAGGATAAGCAATGAAAAAGCTAAAATTATTATTAATACCCCTGTTTTTTTCAAGCTTACTCATTGGTTGTGGTATGAAGGGTCCACTGTATCGCGCACCAGAAACACAAACAATAGAAAAAAAATCAATTACACCAGAAATAAAAGTAGAAGAGCAAGGCATTGAACAAGAAAAAAGCAGTTCATGATAAAAAGTATTACTCTCTATTTTATAAATTTAAGCAAATAAAAAGGATTTAAAATTGGATCACTTTAATTATCAAAATGATGGTCGTCTTTTTGTTGAAGGACTGCCAGTTGAAGATGTCGTCGCAAAGTCAGGTACACCTGCTTATATCTATTCACGTGCCACAATAGAAAGACACTGGAAAGGTTTTGATGAAGCGGCCGGTTCTCATCCTCATCTTATTTGTTACGCAGTGAAAGCAAATTCAAATTTAGGTGTTTTAAACTTAATGGCGCGTTTAGGATCAGGTTTCGATATTGTTTCTGTGGGTGAATTGTTACGCGTTATCCAAGCTGGCGGCGATCCACAAAAAGTGGTTTTTTCTGGCGTTGGCAAAACCGAAATTGAAATTTCAACGGCATTACAAGCAGGGATTTACTGCTTTAATATCGAATCGATTTCTGAGCTTTACCGAATTAATGAAGTGGCAACAGGTTTAAACCTAAAAGCGCCTATTTCAATTCGCATTAATCCTAACATTGATGCAGGCACTCATCCTTATATTTCTACAGGTCTAAAAGAAAATAAATTTGGTATTGAAATTGAGCAAGCGTTAACGGTTTATCATCTTGCGAATGACCTTGAATTTATCGAAGTGAAAGGTGTCGATTGTCATATCGGATCTCAAATTACCGAAGTGGCTCCTTTTATCGAAGCATTAGACAAATTATTAGTACTGATCGATCAACTAGAAGAAAAAGGCATTAGCATCAGTCATCTAGATTTAGGTGGCGGTTTAGGTGTGCCTTATAATGCAGAAACGCCACCAGCGCCAAAAGAATATATGGATGCCATCATTGCTAAAATGGGCTCTCGTAAACTTAAATTATTATTTGAACCTGGTCGTGCCATCATGGCTAATGCGGGTATTTTAGTCACCAAAGTTGAGTTCTTAAAAATTAATGATCATAAAAGCTTTGCCATTGTTGATGCTGCTATGAATGATTTGATTCGCCCTGCTTTATATAGCGCTTGGCAAAATATCATTCCGCTTAACAACAGCCTAGTGGAATCAGAAACGCGTCCTTTAAGAAACTACGATATTGTTGGCCCAATCTGCGAAACAGGTGATTTCTTAGGTAAAGATCGCCAGTTAGCATTAGCTGAAGGTGACTACTTAGCCATTCGAAGTGCTGGTGCTTATGGAGCAACAATGAGTTCTAACTATAATTCTCGTTGTCGCCCAGCAGAAGTGATGGTTGATGATGGTAAAGCCTTTATTGTACGTGAACGTGAAGAACATCGTTCATTATGGGCTGGTGAACACGTTTTACCTTAGTCGATATTAAAAAATTAGAAAAAGATGCCAATGTTATTTTTAATCATTGGCCATCATTAATAAAGCACGGAAAATGCGTGCTTTATTAAATTGACACAAAGCTTAATGAGATAGGAAAAATAAAGCAAATGAACATCCAATTTTCAAAAATGCATGGGTTAGGTAATGACTTTATGGTCATTGATAACATCACGCAGAATGTTTTCCTTTCTAAAGATGCTATTCGTCGTTTAGCCGATCGTAATTTTGGCGTGGGTTTCGATCAGTTATTAATGGTCGAAGCGCCTTATGATCCTGAACTTGATTTTCATTATCGCATTTTTAATGCCGATGGCAGTGAAGTAGAGCAATGTGGTAATGGCGCTCGATGTTTTGCACGCTTTGTAAAACTAAAAGGGCTCACTCAAAAAAGAGTGATTAACGTCAGTACAGCAAAAGGTAAAATTCAACTTAAAATTGAACAAGACGGCAATATTACTGTTGATATGGGTAAACCTGTTTTAGAACCCGCTAAAATTCCTTTTGAAGCACAAAAAGAAGAAAAAACTTACATATTACGTGTAGATGATCATACTGTTTTATGTGGCGCAGTCTCAATGGGAAATCCACATTGTGTTGTGATGGTCGATGACGTAACAACCGCTCCTGTTGAAACACTAGGCCCTTTATTAGAAGTACATGAACGTTTTCCAAATAAAGTAAATGTTGGCTTCTTAGAAATCATCAGTCGTGATTTTGCAAAATTACGCGTTTGGGAACGTGGTGTGGGTGAAACACTCGCTTGTGGAACCGGTGCTTGTGCAGCGGCTGTTATAGGCCAATTACAGGGCAAACTAGATACTCATTGCACCATCGAGTTACCAGGCGGAAAATTAAAGTTTTTCTGGCAAGCAGGTCAAAATGTACGCATGACAGGTGCTGCTGATTTTGTATTCGATGGACAAATTCAAATTTAAACTTAAATAAGGAGGCAAAGTAGGAGACAGATAAGTCTACACTATCAGCCTTCAAACTTACCCATTAATGACTTCATTACAAAAACCAATCAACCAATACCTTAATCACCTTGCTAGCCAGCGAGGTTTAAGCCCTGTTACCATTGATAATTATCAACGTAATTTAGCCGAGTTTGTCAGCTTTTTTGATGAAAAGAAACTCACTGATTGGTCTCAACTAGAAAGTGATCATGTACGTTTAATGGTCAAAAAACTTAATCAAAAAGGCATTAAAGCACGATCTATTGCAACCAAATTGTCTGCACTACGATCTTTTTTAACCCACCTTGTTGATAATGAAGTACTGACATTTAATCCAGCTAAAGGTGTTGCTGCGCCTAAATTAGATAATCCCTTACCTAAAAACATCTCTGTTGATGAAGTTTTTCAGCTACTTGACATGGATGACAATGATCCATTAAGTTTACGAGATAATGCCATGATGGAGCTCATGTACTCATCAGGATTAAGACTTAGTGAGTTAGTAAGTATTAACTTAAAAGATATTAGAATGCGTGAAAAAGAGATCATTGTTTTAGGTAAAGGCAGTAAACAAAGATTGTTACCCATTACAGGGAAAGCCATTACTGCTATCAGTGCATGGTTAAAAGTACGCGTCGATTTTTGTGAGTATGGAGAGCCCGCTCTATTTACCTCTAAACTTAAAAAGCGTATTTCTGTCCGTAGCGTACAAACGAGAATGGAAAAATGGGGGCTTCAACAAAACCTACCCAGTCATCTTAATCCTCATAAATTACGCCATTCTTTCGCTACCCATATGTTAGAATCAAGCGGTAATTTACGCGCAGTGCAAACGTTATTAGGTCATGCCGATTTATCAACAACACAAGTTTACACGCACCTTGACTTTCAGCACCTCAGTGAGGTCTATGATAAAGCACATCCTCGATCAAAACGGAAAAAATAATGAAATTTTATCGCCCTTTAAAACCTTTTAAAGCCATCAGTTTTGATCTTGACGATACGTTATATGACAACCGCCCTATCATTAAAAAAGCTGAAAAAGACTTTCTTCTTTATCTCAATGAAACCTACCCTGAGCTGAGTGAGTTAACTGCTCATCAGTGCAAGTTATATAAAAAACATGTGTTAAGAGAAAATCCAAGTCTGATTAATGATGTGTCTTTATTGCGTCTAAAAATATTACAACGCATCATGGTCATTTATGGCATCGCTGAATATAAAGCCATTGAATATGCACAAAGTGCTTTTGCGGAATTTTTACGCTTGCGTAGCGACTTTACAGTACCCGTTGAAAGTATTGCTTTATTAGAAAAATTATCACAAAGCTACCCTGTGATTGCCATTACAAATGGTAATGTTAATGAAAAACAGATCGGTCTACAGGATAAGTTTAAATTTATCCTTAAAGCAGGTGGGCATTTCAATGCGAAACCACAGCCAGATCTCTTTATAGAAGCAGCAAAACGATTAGATATTGAAGTTAGTGATATTTTACATATTGGTGATCACCTTATTAGTGATGTTTTTGGCGCACAGAATAATCATGCACAAGCGATCTGGCTTAATGACAACAAACAAACCTTAAACGATGCCCGTTTACTGCCAACAGTTGAAATTACCCAACTAGATCAACTATACTCATTAATTACTGAATAAATAAACAGGTGTTTGTATAATATGGATGTGTCCTACTTAATCGATAGTTTAAATGACTTCCAACGTGCAGCCGTTTCCGCACCAGAACAAAACATGCTGGTATTAGCGGGAGCAGGCAGTGGTAAAACACGTGTTTTGACACATCGGATTGCATGGTTAATGCAAGTAGAGAACATTCCAACCTACGGAATTCTAGCGGTAACCTTTACCAATAAAGCAGCTAAAGAGATGCGCGGACGTATCACTGATATCTGCCCTTTTCAAATTGGTGGCATGTGGATAGGCACTTTCCACGGTATTGCTCATCGTTTATTACGATTACATTATCAAGAAGCGAATTTACCTGAGCAGTTTCAGATCATCGATAGTGATGACCAACAAAAAATGGTAAAGCGCATCATTAAAACCCTTAATCTTGATGAAAAATATTACCCTGCTAAAGAGTTACAATGGTATATCAATGATAAAAAAGATGAAGGATTGCGTGCAAAACACATTGATGCTGGTTATAGCTTGCAGGACAAACAACGCTTACAAGTTTACCAAGCTTATGAAGAAGCATGCCAGTTAGCCGGTTTAGTTGATTTTGCTGAACTATTATTACGCGCCCATGAATTACTGCTTAATAATGATGCCCTATTAAAACATTACCAAGATCGTTTTAAACATGTTCTCGTTGACGAATTCCAAGATACCAACAAATTACAGTATGCATGGCTTAATTTACTCACTGACAGTGATAACTATTTAACGATTGTTGGTGATGATGACCAATCTATCTACGGTTGGCGTGGTGCAGATGTTGAAAATATTCAACGCTTCTTAAAAGAAAAAAATAAGCCAGTCACGATTCGATTAGAACAGAATTATCGTTCAACAGGCCATATCCTTAACGCTTCTAATCAATTAATTCAAAATAACAGCGATCGTTTAGGCAAAGAGCTTTGGACAAGTGGCGAAGATGGTGAACCCATCGCCATATATAGCGCTTTTAATGATTACGATGAAACACGTTATGTGACCTCACAAATTCAAGCCTGGGAGCGCGAAGGTAATAAACTCTGTGATTGTGCCATTTTATATCGTAGTAATGCACAATCTCGTCTATTTGAAGAACAATTTATGGCAAACCAATTGCCTTACCATATTTATGGTGGGCAACGTTTCTTCGACCGTTTAGAAATCAAAGATAGCATCGCTTATCTGAGATTAATGAACAATCACCAAGATGATGCTGCTTTTGAACGTATCGTCAACAAACCGAAACGTAAAATTGGTAATACTACCTTGGATAAAATTCGTCTATGTGCACGTGACCAAGGCTATACCATGTGGCAAGCGAGTGTTCACTTACTTGAAAATAAACAATTAAGTGCAGGTGCTCGCAGTTCACTGAGTGGTTTTATTGAATTAGTCAGTCGCTTCAAAAATGAAACCTCAGAACTGCCTCTTTTTCAAATGGTTGATCACATCATTGATCACTCTGGATTAAAAGCCATGTTTGAAGCAGAGAAAGGTGAAAAATCACGCAGCCGTATCGAAAATTTACAAGAGCTTGTTTCTGCTACCAAAGGGTTTGTTATTCCAGAAGAAGAACAAGAAATGGATGAACTGACCGCATTTCTTGCTTATGCAGCGTTAGAATCTGGCGATAATCAAGCTGATGAATTTGAAGATGCAGTACAATTAATGACCATGCATTCAGCAAAGGGTTTGGAATTTTCTCAGGTATTCATGGTGGGTGTCGAAGAAGGCATGTTCCCAGGACAACGTTCTACTGAAGATGAAACTCGCTTAGCAGAAGAGCGTCGCCTCTGTTATGTGGGTATGACACGAGCAATGAAAAAACTCACTATTTGTCATGCAGAAAGTCGTCGCTTATATGGCCAAGAGAAATTTCATTCAGCTTCACGATTTATCGCTGAACTACCAGAGAAAGACATTCATTTCGTGCGTAAAACGGCACAAGTAAAACGAATGCAACCGGCCAAAATACAAACCCCCTCCTTCACCGCTGAGAGCCAAGATGTCTTAGGTTTTAAATTAGGACAACAGGTAAAACACGTAAAATTTGGTGAAGGTACCATCATTGCACAAGAAGGAAGCGGTGAAAACAGTCGTTTACAAGTTCATTTTTCAGAGGTAGGCAGTAAATGGTTAATGACTGCTTATGCCCGCTTGGAAGCGATATAAACGCTAAGGTATGTTGATCGTTGCAAAAATAAGCTTGAAACATAAAATAACCATAAGTTTATGATATTAATGAAATTATTAAAATAAGTGTTAATTCATTTATTTTAATAATTAATATAAATCAAACTTTTCTTTTATTTTGTTTAAAATTCACCCATAAAAATAAAAAACAACTACGCTTTAATGGTTAAAAATATTTTTATGGAGCCTGTAATGCATTTTAAACCGATAAAAGAGTTCTTAGCATACATTGAAGAATGTCATCTTGCCCTTGCTGATCTTTATTTACGATTAAGCCTCGAAGCAGAAGACGAAAACGTAAAACTGTTGCTCAATTTTATGCGAAATAAAGAACAATTGTCTTTTTTTCATCTTCATGAATATGCAGAGCAAGCCCCGTCAAGTTTATTAGAAACTTGGTTAGATAATATTTTTGATCAAAGCTTTCCAATGAAATGCCAGCAAATGAAAACACAACCTAATTTATCGATAGAAGATGTTGTTGCATTAGCAATGAAATTTGATATGCAACTCATTGAATTAACGCAAACAACCGCTTACAACTCGCCAACAATTGAAGCCGAATTAGCATTAGAAAATATCAGTAACCAAGAAGAGGAAGCATTACATCAAGTGGTTATTGCCAGTCATGAGTTTGATTATATGTAACCGTTTTTGGTGTTAAAAATATTAGCAATAAGCCAGACAAATAATGCCCCTAGTTTTCCGCGTGGATAAATTGTAGAATTCCCTCTTTATTATTAGTACGCATTAACTGGTGAATTATCTATGAAAGCTTTTATCCAACAACAACTTGAACAAGCGATTGTTTCTCTTCAAAAACAACAACTGCTTCCACAAGATATTCAGCCACGCATCGTCATTGATCGCACTAAAGACAAGTCTCACGGTGACTTTGCTAACAACCTTGCGTTAATGCTAGCAAAACCAGCAAAACAAAACCCACGTGCTTTAGCTGAATTAATTGTTAAAAACCTACCAGCATCAGATCTCATTATTAAAACAGAAATAGCGGGCCCTGGTTTTATTAATTTTTTCATTAATCCTAATTATTTAGAACAACAAATTGATAGTGCTTATGCCGATACGCGTTTGAATGTTGAGTTAGTGCAACAACCACAAAATATTGTTATTGATTACTCTTCTCCAAACCTTGCCAAAGAAATGCATGTTGGTCACTTACGCTCAACTGTTATTGGTGATGCTGTGACACGTACTTTAGAGTTTCAAGGTCAAAATGTAATTCGCCAAAATCATGTTGGAGATTGGGGCACACAATTTGGGATGTTGCTCGCTTACATGGAAGAACTTCGTGCACAAAACGTTGAAATATCAAAAAACTTATCTGACTTAGAAGTATTTTACCGTGCAGCAAAGGGCCGTTTTGATGAATCAGAAGACTTCGCTAATCGCGCACGCTTTCTTGTTGTTGAGTTGCAAAGTGGTAATGAAGAATGCCTCGCATTATGGAAAGAATTTAAAGACATTAGTATTTCTCACTGTCAAGCTGCATATGAACGCTTAGGTGTGAGCTTAAACCTTGAAGACATTCGTGGCGAAAGTGCTTACGATAAAGATTTATCTGTTGTTGTCAGTGATCTGGATAAAAAATCACTTTTAAAAGAAAGCCAAGGTGCTAAATGTGTCTTTTTAGATAGCTTTAAAAATAAAGAAGGTGAGCCACTTCCTGTTATCATCCAGAAAAAAGATGGCGGCTTTTTATATGCAACTTCAGATTTAGCGGCGATACGTTACCGTCAGTCAGTGTTAAATGCTGATAGAGCACTTTATTTCGTTGATGCTCGCCAAAGTTTACATTTCCAGCAAGTGTTTGAAGTGGCTCGTTTAGCTGAATTTGTAAAAACAACAACAACCCTTGAGCATATGCCTTTTGGGACTGTGATGGGTGAAGATGGCAAACCCTTTAAAACCAGAGCAGGCTCAACGCCTAAACTTTCAGATTTATTAACCGAAGCCGAAGAGCGTGCTTACGAATTAGTAAAAGAAAAAAATCAACAAATGCCTGAAGACGAACTTCGTCATATTGCCTCTGTGATTGGTATATCATCAGTTAAGTACGCAGATCTTTCTAAAAACCGTACCAGTGATTACACCTTTAGTTTCGATAGCATGTTAAGCTTTGAAGGTAATACCGCACCTTATTTATTATATGCCTATACGCGTGTTATCAGCATATTTAACAAGGAAAATATCGCATTAGATAGTATTACTGATAACGTTTCTTTGAGTGAAGAAAAAGAAAAAGATCTCGCAAGTAAACTCATGCAATTTAACGAAATTGTTAATCAAGTGGGTAAGCAAGGCATGCCACATTTCTTATGTGCCTACTTATTCGAACTAGCGGGTTTATTTTCAAGCTTTTATGAAGCTTGCCCTATTTTAAGCGCGGAAACTGACATTCAGAAACAGAGTCGTTTGAAATTAGCAGCATTAACAGCCAAAACGCTACAACAAGGTCTATCACTATTAGGTATTAGTACCTTAGAGAAAATGTAATTATGGCCCCTCCTAGCAGACGTAAAAAAGGCACTGTTGCAAAAAAATCAAGGCCAACAGCACCGAAAAAAATGAATAAGGGAAATCAAAGTTTCCCTTATTTGGCCGTACTAAGTGCATTATTATTATGTGCTTTTATCGGCTATTTTATGTTTGCTGTTGAAAAGCCAGCTCCTGTAAAATTAGAAAAAAAACAAACGGTTAAAAAAGAAGAAATATTACCTGAAAAACCACAACCTAAATGGCAATACGAAGAATTTTTACCCAATAAAGAAGTAAAAGTTGATATTCCAGCAGAGAAAGAAAATACGCGTCCTTACCAAATGCAGTGTGGCTCTTTCAGGAAACAAGATGATGCCGAATCTTTAAAAGCCAGAATTGCTTTTCAAGGTTTAAAAAGTATCGTCAAAAAAACAGGTTCTTGGTACCGAGTAATATTAGGTCCTTATGATAGAAAAAGATTAGCGGAAAAAGAGCGTCATAAATTACAGCGTGCAAAAATTAATGGCTGTCAGATTTGGTACTGGCGCTAATATACAAACAATCGGTATATTTAGTCTGTTTCGATATAAAAATAAAAAGGGTAAATGATATTTACCCTTTTCTGTTTCTGCTCTCTTGAAATTTAAACCTTCCCCCCTTATATCTAATATATACATTTCAATGAACAGGTAATAAAAATGACAACTATTGTTTCAGTGCGCCGTGGTAACCAAGTGGTTGTTGGTGGCGACGGTCAAGTTTCTCTCGGTAATACGGTCATGAAAGGTAATGCACGTAAAGTGCATCGTTTATACAACAATAAAGTCATCGCTGGTTTTGCAGGCGGTACTGCTGATGCATTCACACTATTAGAGCGTTTTGAAGCCAAATTACAAGCACACCAAGGCAATTTAGAACGTGCCGCTGTAGAATTGGCTAAAGACTGGCGTACAGACAAAATGCTACGCAAATTAGAAGCTTTATTAGCTGTGGCCGATAAACATCACTCATACATAATTACTGGTAATGGTGATGTGGTTCGTCCAGAGAATGATCTTATTGCAATAGGGTCAGGTGGTAACTTCGCACAATCAGCCGCAATTGCACTTTTAGAAAATACTGAATTAGATGCAAAAACAATCGTAGAAAAAGCATTAACAATTGCAGGCAATATCTGTGTTTTTACTAATGCTAACCAAACTATCGAAGTGATTGATTTCGATAGTAATGAAAAATAATAGCGATAAATAGGATAATAAAATGTCAGATTTGACTCCAAAACAGATAGCCCATGAATTAGATCGCCATATTATTGGTCAAAGTAAAGCCAAACGTGCTGTTGCTATTGCACTTCGTAATCGCTGGCGCCGCATGCAATTAGATGAAGATTTTCGTCAAGAAGTCACACCAAAAAATATCTTAATGATCGGTCCAACAGGTGTAGGTAAAACTGAAATAGCACGTCGTCTGGCAAAACTTGCTAACGCACCTTTTATCAAGGTAGAAGCCACTAAATTTACAGAAGTGGGTTACGTCGGTAAAGAAGTTGAAAGCATTATTCGTGACTTAGTTGATGTGGCCATTAAAATCACCCGCGAACAAGAAATGGTGAAAGTAAAAACAAAAGCAGAAGATCTGGCTGAAGATAAAATTTTAGATATCCTTATTCCACCGGCTAAAACTTCTGGTGAATGGGATACAAGCAGTGACAAAGTAGAAGAAGGCGCAGCTCGTCAGTCATTCCGTAAGAAATTACGTGAAGGTAAACTTGATGATAAAGAGATTGAGGTAGACGTCCCTGCACCACAAATAGGTGTAGAGATCATGGCGCCTCCTGGCATGGAAGACATGACCAATCAATTACAGGGTATGTTCCAAAACTTATCAGGTAAAAGTGAAACTAAAAAACGAAAAATGAAAATTAAAGATGCATTAAAAGCAATTATAGAATCGGAAGCAGCGAGGCTTATCAATCAAGAAGATTTAAAAGAACGCGCTATTTACGCTGCTGAAAATAACGGCATTGTGTTCATTGATGAGATCGATAAAATCTGTAAACGTGGCGATAGTAGTGGCCCTGATGTCTCTCGTGAAGGCGTTCAACGTGACTTATTACCATTGATTGAAGGCTCAACAGTAAGTACAAAACATGGCATGGTTAAAACAGATCATATGCTATTTATTGGTTCTGGTGCTTTCCAAGTTGCAAAACCTTCAGATTTAATTCCTGAACTACAAGGTCGTATGCCGATTAGGGTTGAATTAGAAGCGCTCACAGAAGAAGACTTAGCGCGTATTCTTACAGAGCCTAAAGCATCCCTAAGCGAGCAGTATCAAGCGCTATTGTCTACTGAAGGTGTCACTATTACATTCACCAAAGATGGCATTAATAAAATTGCAAAATCTGCCTGGCATGTAAATGAAACGACAGAAAATATCGGCGCAAGACGTTTGCACACTTTGATGGAACGTATTATGGATGAACTTTCTTATGAAGCATCTGACCGTCAAGGTGAATCGGTTGTTATCGATGAAGCTTATGTGGCTAATGCATTAGATGAACTGGTAGAAAATGAAGATTTGAGCCGTTACATTCTATAAAAAAATGCCACAGCAATAAAATATATTGCTGTGGCATTAAAATTTTCAAGTTTCTTTTAACAAAAAACTTAAAATAAATAATTGTTAGCGTTAAAAAGGACTTTCTTTATTTAATGCTTCACATATAGTTAATATAGCAAGCGCTAAAGAAGATTTAATCACTTGTTGTTGACGAGTCAACTGCATCTGATAAAACATCAAATCAACATCGTTATCAGCTGCGGAAATAGGTTCAAAAGAAACCATCCCCATACTTTTAGCTAAATTTAACTTTTTTATCTTTTCAACGACAAGCTGATCTGTAAAGTTATATTCACAACCATCATTACTCAACAACTTTTTAAGTTTTATAATATCTTCAATATCTTGATAAATAGCATGTGGAATCACGCCCAAAGCAAATAATAATTTCAAACGAACAGATAATTCTCCCAGGGGACCTGAATCATGCAATAAAGGCCCTACAACTGATTGAACAGCAAAGTCATTCTTTAAAAATATACGTTCTATCAGTGTTTGGACAACTTGTTCAAACACTTCAACGCAAGAGATAAAAAAACCACGAACAGTTAAACTCGTATTTAAATACTCTAATATTTCACTTTCTTTTATTTTTTCTGGCATATTCCACTGCTGTTAAATAAATGAACGATAAAACATTATCGTTTATTTATAATTAATCCATTAATGCAAAAAAACTTTCTATTTGTATTGCTTCTGCGCTATTTTCATCAAGCCCTGAATAATGAGCTAACGTTTTACGTAACCCTATTTCATTCAGTGATGCTTGTAGTTCCACGGCTTGTGGATCATCATTATTTTTATATTTAAAAGCGGCAGCGATTCCTTTCAAAAGCATTTGGTTGTCGGTTGAAAATTCTATTGTACCAAGTAATGGTTTAATAAACCTTTCATTTACGCTTAATTTACGAATTGGTTGACGACCAACTCTGTCAATTTCATCGTGAAGATAAGGATTTGCAAAACGACCTAATATTTTTTCAATGTATGCGTTATGCGCATCACGCTCAAAGCCGTAACGTTTGATTAAAACTTCACCACTTTCTTGCATCGCTTGTTTTACTTGATCTTTCACAGCGGGATCATCAATGGCTTCTTTAATCGTTCCATGACCAGCTAAAGCACCCAAATAAGCAGTTACAATATGACCTGTATTTAAAGTAAATAACTTACGTTCAATAAACGCCATTAAATTATCAGTTTTTGTCATACCTTCAATAACAGGAATTTCGCCTTTAAATTGTTGTTCATCAACAATCCATTCACTAAAACTTTCCACTGTTACTTCTAAAGGATCATCAGATTCTGAAGGAGGTACAATTCGATCAACTGCTGAATCAACAAAACCAACTAAACGCTCTGCTTTTTCAAGATATTTTTCATCTAAATGTTTGTATACTTCTGTTTTAAGAAACGTCGTACCACGGATCATATTTTCACATGCAATAATATTAAGAAAATTTTCATTATTTGCATCAAAACGTAATGCCAAACCTTGTGCTAATTTATTTGCAATTATCACTAAAACATTTGGGCCAACAGCTGTTGTGATTAAATCTGTTTCGCTTACTAAAGAGACTAAATCTTCACTGGTAGAATTAATTGCATCAACACCAGAAACGACTTCTGTTACGCACTCTGCTCCTACTACTTTAACGTTATAAGTATTCAAAGTAGTTAGTAAATTAATAATTTTTTCATCAACATCAGCAAACGTTACTTTAATACCAGCATCTGCTAATAATTTACCAATAAAGCCACGACCGATATTACCTGCACCAAAATGTACTGCTTTCATAACATTTTCCTACTTGTATAAGTTAGTTTAATAAATATACCCGTTACCAATCAAGATGCTGAACTTTACATCTTGAATGGTAATGGGTATAAAAATCCATAAAGGGTGATTTTCTCTTTATGGATTAAGCTATTTTTACGCTTGTAATATATTTAATATTTCTTTGACATCATTACTGTTGATAAGAGTCTCTATTGAGGTTTCGTCATCTAATGCATTGGTTATTGTTGAAATAACGGCAATATGCTCATCATTTTTAGCAGCAATACCAATAACTAATTTAGCAACATCATCTTCATCTTCGCCCCACTGAATGCCATCTCTGTACTGACAGATAACAATCCCAGTTTCCATTACTTTATCTTTAGCAGCAATGGTTCCATGAGGAACAGCAATAGATTCACCTAAGTAAGTAGATACTAATTTTTCACGGTCAAACATACCATCAACATATTCAGGTTTAGCATAACCAAGTTTAACAAGTTGCTCTCCTGCAAAACGAATTGCATCAAGTTTATTATCAGCAGTTAAGCCTAGGAAAATATTTTTTTCTGCTAATTGAAATACAGGTTTATCTTGCGCTTCATCCACAGAGTTTGTTGCGCTTTCTGCTGGTACTTCAGGTTTTGAAGAAGCAGCTGTAATATCTTCAACTAATTGATTATACATTGTGTTATCTAGGAAGTTAGTTAACGACAAATGTACTGCATTAGCAGCATGATTACGTGCACGAGTTGTTAAATCTTTATGTGTTACAACG